>Ga0307517_10001776_pt1 | contig 35526 bp, 30 predicted proteins | sample 23_EM_MG_FD_194515 | JGI IMG/M metagenome (GOLD analysis project Ga0307517, IMG submission 194515) | Populus trichocarpa ectomycorrhiza microbial communities from riparian zone in the Pacific Northwest, United States - 23_EM | ecosystem: Host-associated > Plants > Roots > Unclassified | place... | reverse complement strand
TATGTGTGCTATCACGACGCCGTCGAGAGTATGCAAGTGAGCCATCACGATGCCGTCGCGACGAACATGTGAGCTATTTGGAAGGCATTGGGAGCCTATAGCCAGACATGGCAATTGATGCAGAGGAGGTTCAAATATCGATGTGTAGCATCCGGAAGACTATCCGGATGCTAGAGTGGAGTTGGATTCTGCCATGACGAGGCAGGCATAGGAAGGAGATTGTCGGGATGCGGGAGAGCTTAGGGTCTGAGGGCATCTGAACGCATGGGCTTGGTGGTGGACGTCGTCGGGACGTCGCGGACGCAGGGGTAGATAGGGAATGGCGTCCGGACGTGACGTCCGGCCGACGTCCCGTCTAGAGTAACGGTTAACGTTCTGAGCGTCCTGAGCGTCTGATGCACGGGCCGCTCAGGACTCATATAATAATTTTTGCTGGTGTTGGTTCCCCTGGACTGTCATTCTGTGGTCGGAACATGCCGTTATGATTGCTTGGAGCGCAGAATAGTGCTCATCTTTCATTGACTGTCGTCCTGTGGCTCATGTCTTTGATGCATGCCATCTTGCTTTCATTTTTGATGACCCAATTTGCCACGAACTGTTGGTCTTGCAAGTGTGATCCTTCCATCTCCCATCTATCCTGCAACACTGATCACAGCTCTCTTAGCAGGTTATACGGCAAGGTAGTATGTTCCATTCGGGTCTGACTGGCTATGAGCCGATATTAATTCCGCCATTTACTCCCTGCTTTCGTTCCTTGGACAAGCCTCATTCACTTGGCCCTTGCTGCTCTGTTTTCGTCTATTTCTCTGAATTCCCCTTGTAACTCTTCTATGAAGTTGTTCTAGCGGCCCCAGCCCACACCTTGTCTTTGTTAGATGTATAGGGTTCACCATTTCAAACCGTCTCTTCTTAGCAGGCTTAGGGCATTGACATTTTTGTCATTGTCATGCTTGCTTTCCCATCCCACACCTGTGTAGTCGACTAACAACTGGGCCATGCATCCTCTCAGGTGATCTTGTTCCCCATGGAATATGCTCACTTCTTGATTTTTGGTGTCTTTGTCTCTCATGGTAAGGCTCCGATGATTTGTTGGATCTGTTCTGGTATAAGGTTGGGTAAGAGAACCAGAGTTGCCCTTTTGCCTTTCGTCTCTTGTTCAGCCGTTGAGGTGGACGCCATTGTGTTCCTTCTTCTAGGTACTACGTGTGTTTCGTCTGAGTCGGATGCTTCCTCTGCGCTCTCTGTTTCAGACCTTGCTGCTTGTGAGTGCTGTATTGACTCAAGAAGGGCTTGTCCTAGTCCTTCTAGGTCGATTTCGCCTTCTGTGAGATCCATCTCCTGCTCGATAGGGTCTTGAGCCATGTTGTCGTTAGGTGTTTCGATATGACCCAACCAAATGTAACAACCCTATTGTTTGCTCATTATATTGCAAGACGTAATGACCTTTCTCAGCCAAGTGTTTGCGATCTCTACAGATAGTGCAAGGATGTCTTGTGGTATGCCAACCATACTATGTCATCAGATTGTACAGGATTGTCTTGTCTGGATATAGGACTAGCATAATAGTCCTACATCGTCGTCCCCTGTCTTCAGACTGTCGTAAAGGTCATAGGCTCTGAGAGCTTATTGGTCGAGTACTTGTAGTATTCAATAGTGTGGAACATAAAGCAAATCATCTGGGTACCATTTAGTATAGAAAAGTACTTAGATGGTTCTGTGAAGATCATATCTCTTGCTGGCTTTTTTTAGCTTTTGTTTTTCTTCTTCCCTTTTGATATTTGTTTAAGGTATAACGGTCATGTGAGAGCTAGGTAGATAGAAAAAAAACCTCGAACAACAGTCAATCCCATTTCTCCTGGCCAAAGCCCTATCACCCTGCCCCACCCGTTACCAACTTTGACTAGAGGTGAGAACAGCGCTCAGTACTATCGGTAGAAACAACAAGGCAACCACAGACCTAGGGTTCGTTACGGGGGGGACAGGGCCCCTGAAACCACGGGCCCCCAGCCCTTTTCCAGGCCCTGCCCCGCTCAACGGCCTGGGGCGGGCTGTCTTTTTCGGCATTCCCTGCCCCTGTCCCCGCCTAGGCCCCCGCCCCACCCATATCCGGGATGGGTCCCCGCTAAAGGTCGGTGGTAACAAACGGGGCCCCGTCCAGGGAATGAGTGCGGGTGGGCCCCGGGCGGGGGCGGGGCTGGCATTCCCCTAAAAATACCCCTGCCCGGGCCTGGCGAGTGAAAACCCGCCCCGCCCCGCCCGTAACGAACACTACACAGACCTGAATACAACGCACCATTACCCTTCATAGACGTGCAAGCCAAGCAAAGAACCCTCTGACCGTGAACTAACAAAGTCACAAAACAAGAAAGACCTCAGGGCCATCCAGAAAGGAAATACCCTTAAGGCCAAACCTGCAGTCAACCCATCCTTGGCCCAGCGACAGACATCATTTCTTAGAAAAGGGCGCGGGACCTAGGACCCAGTAGGACAATGACATAGGCCGGCACCCCTCAAGCGATGTAGATATACCTGGGCCATATCGACCAGGAAGCCCGAGTACGCTGAAACCCCAGAGGAAGCTGGGTAAGGGAGCCCGCAGTTAGGACAGGATGTCGCAGGACCAAGCTGATCCCAGAGTCCACTGAAAAGACAGCGGCGGTGTGTTTCTGGTCCAGAAGATGACAGACGCAGAATTCATGAAACTTCAACGGACAAGGCAAGACACCTGCTCATGCAGCCACAATCATTAAGCCAGGCCATTAGCACAGCAGCAAGGATGGGAGTGTAGGCCAAAGGAGGTGTAGCCTGAGTATTCAATCAGGATGGTGCGAGCCAACAAAACCGAGAAGTGGAAGGGCCGAAGGGACAGTACCAAGGAGAAATCTGCACGTGACCGACCGAAACAAGATCCTGATTTTTTGAATGATGATACGAGGGAAAGGTTTCTCAGGCAGAGGTGCAATACTAGGGAGCTGTACGACTAGGAGACTACTTTACTGATAGCCCAAGACTAGCAGTCATCCGCTGAATTGTTGCAACCATACCCACCTGTGGCAAATGATAAGTGAGCCGGCGAGGCAGCCCGTGCGAGGAAGAGGATGAAACAGTAACTGTAACCACTTAGACAAAGGCTGGCTATAGAGAGTGCCATCAGAAGGGGTCCAAGGTGAGAGGCGGATGGGAAAGGCCTGACTCTGCTAAGCAAAGCCGCCATGAGAAAGAGGGAGAGGGATACCGTCCTACGATCCTGCCTCGAGGTGTTGAAATTTCAATCGTCAGAGGTGTAGGAGAGGTGGTCAGTGACTACCTCTTGGTTGGAACCAGGCTCCTTATATAGGCATCTTCCACAACAGTCGCCTTGGTGACTCATTACCTTGCGCCACCTAATCTCTATGACTCATAGTGAGTCATAGCGGGAAATACATGTCGTGTTCGTTGCAGGATGGGGCGGAGCGCGTGTTCACTCGCCAGACTATGCTCTTAGACGCGGCCGGGGGGATATCTTTCATGTAATCCCTGCCAAGCCATGGTTCAGGGCCCACCCAGACTCATTCCCTAGACGAGCCCCTGTTTGTTACCACCTATTCTTTACTGGGATACGTCTGGGGTATACGTGGGGGGCCAGCCTGAGCCGCGATAGCGGCAGGGAATGCCGAAAAGCACACCCTGTCCCAGCCGGTGGAGTGGGGCGGGGCAGGGAACATGGCTGGGGGCTGCATTTGCACAGGCCCTCCCTGCCCCGTACTGAGCTCTAAATACCTCAGATGACTCACATGAGTCATATCGCAATATACAGTCAACCTATCAAAACCCATAAACCAAATCATGCGCTCAACTGAGTCCCATGTGTGAAACCCATGACTCATAATCAGAATCATGTGCGAAAGTCATTACATAATATGAAACCACAATCATGAGTCAAGAAACCATCAACTAATCATAATATAACCATGAATCGCAAGTGCACAGTTATGTGTAAACTATGAGTCAAATTATCTCATAGTGTAAAGACCAACATATGCTATCAGTAATAACTATTAGTAAGATACAATCTGCTTTGTTTAGTGACGATTTGTGATAGGATGGTAGAAATCGATATTGTTGGAGGCTGCATGTCGGGTGTAGTAACTCTGGTCCGAGGTCAGGTATCCTGTTATATTCCCATCGGAAGAGCGCATCCCGTAGCCCATTCTCCTTTATGGGGACTAATAGTGCCTGCCCTTCCAAGTTGTAATTACCAGCGAACAACAAGCATCTTGTCAAGACTTGCATGGTTGCTTCTCAGATTGTCCGGTTGGTTATACCATGGGCCACTGCTCAGTTCCCGACATGCATTACAAGGGTTTTCACTTTCTACTTGGCGGCCCAATGCAGTAGAAAAGGTTCGACAGGACTCATTTCTTGCGTGTTGATGTGCTCACTTCCCTTCCCTATAGATAGGGGTATCAGTTTGGAGAATCTGGTCATCTTTCTCTTCCGCTCCACCTTCAGCGATTGAAATCTCAACACCATGGGAAATCATCGTGAGAGTGTCCTCCACCTCTGCCCTCCCCCACCCGTGGCAACTGCTCCGGGGGTTGTCACGCCTTCATCCCTTTACTCTCTCTGGGGCGTTTGGCCTCCCCTCCTTCCTCCGTCAACACACGGTTGCTAGTATCGGACTATCGGTGAAGTAGTTGCCCTGGTGGCCCTGCTCTCTAGTATTGCACTCTCTCCTGAGTTGCAGGATCGGGACGGTCGGCATGTGAAAAACTGTGATCCCCTGTCCGTCCTCCGTGTTCGTACTTCTCGGGTGTTTGGCGAGCCTTCCTCCTCCTGCTTCCCACGCGTTGGATCCGCTTGCACCGTACTGCTCCACCCTCTTTAGCTGGCACCTTAACTGCCTCCCCAGCTGGCACCCTACTGCCCCTCACGATAGCTGGCACCTTCACTGCTAAGTGGCTCTCCTCGCCTGGTGGCTCCCCTCGCCCCCCTCATCCGCCCCCGCGATTTACGCTACTGTCGCAAACCTCGCATTAGGTTACGCCGTGTCATGGTCTGGCACTACCTCCTTGGAACATGGTAAAGTCCGAAGCGTCGCCCCCCCCTGGCATTTGCCTTGTTGGGATATAGCCTGCCCCTGTAGCCTTTCGGTTTGGGGCTCGATTTGTTATTCGTTTAAGGTTGAGCAATAGTAGTTTTATTCTTTCCTTCCTGTCGGTACTCGGTGCCGTGAAAATCCTTTCTTTTGTTTTGGCGGGCCCGCCGAAGGGTTTGTGTCTTTCCCTGTTTCTGTTTCTATACTTGTTTTTCCTCACATGTCTGGAGAAAGGTATTGCTCTGTCTTGCTTTCCTCTTAGGTGTTACATGGGGGAGGGATGGGCTCTGGTCGCGGTGGGTTTGATTTTTCCCATGAGGGGGTGAAGCGGGTCCTTGGTTTGCTTAAGGGTTTTGTTCACGCCATACCTAGCACTCCACGCGGGTTCTTGTACCTTAGTTATCTAGAAATCAACGAACACATGATATAAAAAAAAAAGAAAAAAAAAGGAGAGAAAAAAAAAGAAAGTATTGAGCATGCGGTACCGGGTTTTGGGTATACGTGGCTTTGGCTAAGTTACTATCCCCCTACTTCTTGAGTACTAGCAGTGTTGGACCATGGTTTAAATACTTCACCTGGGTAATCTTGTGTAAGCTTGCTCCATCCTTCTCATCTTAGTTGCCCAGTAGGCATTGGCAGGCTATGGGTGCTAAATATTGGGTAATGCCGTGATCTATTAGGGTATGCGGATACTATACTAGGTTTCGGGGGCAGGCCACTATTGCTTGAGATGGGGGGAGTCTACTGTAAATCAGCGATTGAGATATAAGCTCCTTGGGTAGTAGTGAGCTCTGTATTTAGCAAGGGGAAAGACGCAGTCTTAGAGTATAGGAAGGGGCTAGGAAATGGCATGAGAAAGGGGGGGGTAGCAGGGATGGCTAACATCACTTGGGCCCTTGGTATCTGGTCCCTGTAGGACATTGGGCTGCGCGGTGGTTGGTACCACAGGAAATGCACCTCTACTGATAGCATCATCGAGTGACCCAGCACTCCAAAGTGTTCCAATTCCCGCATGCCGGTGCTACAGGCTGTACAGACCCTGTGTTTTCTGCCGCATGCGGGGGCTGGCTAAAGGTTGATCTAAACATGCTGCTGGCAGGCTGGTATCCTTGTCCCCGGGCACTCTCGTGTATAGGGAGCACTCTTATCAGGGGAAGTAATCCGGCAGCTGGCTTATTGCTGTAACAGGTTTATTCCTGTCTAACGAAAATACAATAGGACCGGCGATACACCTGCTAGAGCTGGTGCTAAGAGAGGCTTCAAGGGACCGGAGGTAAGGGATAATAGTTGAAGGACAACATAGAACTCAGGGATTGCCGTTCAACCAAGTGTATTCTTAGACTAAAGGTCTGTCGAAGTCTGCTGTGTCCGGCTAGCCAGGAGACTGGTTTAAATACAAAACCCGAGAGCCATATCCTTCCTGCAATCACGATCATTGCCAGTAGCTGCGCACATACCGGAATCCTGTAATCCTGCAAGACCAAAGAAAGAAACAAACAATGCTCAGCCTTCGCCAGTGTTACATGACCATTCCATAGCCGGAATCCTAAATATAAACTTCCAACAAAGCAAACTAAACATAGCAGTACGATGGCATAGCCTATCTCACTCAGCGACAGTGACGGAGCTGAAATCAAATCAAGTAAACGAAATATAAATCATCTAAACATAGGAGATCCTGCACTGCCTGCTCCTGTGTACCGTTACTGGAACATGTACACATGTTACATTCCCTTATTCTGAAAAATCCACAATCATTCCAGCGTCCACGCTGTCCTCTGTGCTCTCGTCGGTGTGCCATAGGAGGCTGTCGTCATCAGTGGGGAAATAGTCCTCCTCAGAGCTGCCCGAATCATATTCCTCATCGTCATAGGGTTCCCAGAAGTCGTCTCGGCAGTTATTGGCGGTGCAGGGTGTAGTGGAAACTTCCATTGGTTCCCAGGAAGCTTTAATGTAGTGGGAGGTGATCTGGGGCGTCGGTTCTGCTGGGTGGTTAGCGTCCCAGTATTCCTGTATGAGTTCCAGGGAGTGGTCGAGTTTCTCAATAGGTTCCCAGGAGTCTTCTGCTCGCTCATAGCGTTTCCAGTGAACCAGGAATTCGTGCCTGTTGTTCTGGCGGCGGTAGTCGAGTATGTGGTCTGCTTCCCATTCTTCTGCATTGTCGATTAGGATTGGTGCTGGCTTGTCCATTCTGTGGGACTTGAATCTATCGGGATCGTTCTCTCTGTATTCCTTAAGAGAGGAGAGGTGGAAGTAGGGTTTCTGGCGGGCCATTCTGGGCGGGAGGTGTAATTTGTAGTTGTCTGTGTCAGGTAGATGTTCCAGGACCTTGAAAGGTCCCAACCAGCGTGGTTCTACCTTCTTGGATCGTCCAGGAGAGGAGTTATAAGGGCGGCCTCTAACAAGAACTCTGCTGCCATTCTTGAAGGGTTCTGTTAGGGGTTTGCAGCGTTTGTCTGCTTGGACAGTCTGGCGGAAGGTGTCATGCTTTCTGGCCATGTGTACTTCCATTCTTGTTGCTTCATGCGCGTTCAAGATATCATCCACAGCTGGTACCTGGCTGGCAGATCTCTGGACAGCGTTGAATATCTTCCAGGGACGTCCATAGCGGGCATGGTATGGCGAGATGCCTAAAGGTTGATGGGGGGCGGCGTTCATGGCTGCTGCAATAGCGGGGAGGGCGCCAGACCAGTTGATTTGTCTGGGGTTAACGAAGTTCCTCATTAGCTGTTTGAGGGTACGGATCCTTCACTCAACCTGGCCATTCGTTTGGTGGTGGTATTGGGTCGCCATCCAGACCTGGATACAAAGGGACTTCATCATTTGTGACCAAAACTTAGAGGTAAAGCGAGAGTCCTGGTCAAGGACAATGCTGAGAGGGAGGCCATGGACATCGAAGATAGTACTGTTAAGCTTCTTGAAAATCTTCTCCCCGGTAGCCACGTCCTTGAGGGGTATGAGGTGTGTGTAGGAGGTAAAGCGGTCCATAATGACCATGATAGATGAGTAGCTATCATATGTGTTAAAAGGTCCGGCGAAGTCTATAGCTAGGGATTGGCACGCTTCGCCGGGGTCAGGAAGGGTAAGGGATTGTCCATAGGGTAGGGTGGTAGGCTCGTTGTTAATCTGGCACTTATCGCATGACCGACAGTATAGGACAAAGTCCTGGCGCATCTGTGGCCACCAGAAGAAGCAAGCCGCATAGGAGTAGCATTTGTAGGCAGAGAAATGCCTGAGGCCTTCATGGACAGTCTTGAGGATAGAATCCCGTAGGGATACCCCCTTCTCAAGAGGTCCTACCGGTATATAAAGGTTTTTGTACCCATTGGTGTTCTGGGCAAGTAGAAGGCCATCGCGGATGGAATAGTGCAGTTTGTTATCGGTTTCCTTGACCCTGGTGTAGAAGGAATCGGTCTTGAGGGCTTCACTAACTCGCTGGGCGAGTATACCCATAAGGCGGGAGTGTAGGGTGCTTAGGAATTGGTTGGCATTGGTTGCCTCATTGGAGTCATAGCCTGCTTGGCTGTAAAGGGGACTAAAGGCCGGCGAGGCTATGGGTGGTGTGGCTAGAATGGTATCCTTGATACGAAAAGGCTGGAGGCTTTCTGAGAGGTATGGGATATCGGGGAGTGAGGCCTGGCCTGCCTCAAAGGCTCTATTCGATGTTGAAGTCCTATCCTGCTCTTTTCTCTTTGTCTTCTTACTCAGCTTCCGGACCTTAGTGTCCTTTGGCCATTAGCCTGCGCCTTCTTTTTCATTCTTATGTGTTTTACACCCATCGTCAGTGCATGACATCCAGCTCATGTCTCAGTGTCGTCGTTCCATTTCACTAGAGATTGGGAGAGTTCTATTATCACCCCAAGAGTTTCCAATCGATAGTCTGCTATCGTTGCTAGCTGCGCTTGATGTGGCTGGCGAGGAAGCAGAGGCCTTGCGTTTCTGTGAGCGAGTCACAGCATTGCTGGTAATCTCGTCCATAAGGTATTCAGGGCGGCAGCGACTGATAGAGACACTGCTGGTAAGGGTGGGAGAGGTTTGGGCTTCGCCTGGTGGTACATGGCGTCGTCTGATTCAATGCTAGAATCGCTAGAGGAGGCGTAGCTTGTATTGATCTGTAGGGGTTGGGTAGGGTCAGGTAGCTCAAGGCTATCATAATCGATAGTGGGGTTCTTGAGGGTTATATCAAACGGCCCTGGGGTTCCCTCATGGATTCGCGATAGGTAGTCTGCTAGGAAATTCTTCGCTCCTGGCTGGTATTCTATTTTCAAATCAAAGTGACTGATGTGAGTTAGCCATCACTGCTGTCGTCCATTGAGATTATTTTGTGTCCTGAGTTTGGTGAGACTCTCGTGGTCTGTAACCACTGTAAATTGCCTGTGTAGCAAATGGGGAGCGAAAGCTTCCATAGCATCAATGATTGCGAGTGTTTCTTGTTGGTGCGTCCGGTAGTTGCTTTGTGATCGCGTCGGCTTCCTGCTGTGGAACGCTGCAGGTCTGCCTGCATCTCTGGTTGGTCCTTGGCCTATCCAAGCGCCCGTACCTGTAGGGGATGCATCGGTAAAAAGCCATATCATATCTGGCTTATTATAGTCGATCGGTCTTAGGACTTTGTCCCTATCTGCAGCTCGCTTGACCGCTTCGAATGCTGCTTCCTGCAGATCCATCCACAGCCATTCAGCGTTCCCACTCAGCTCTGTGAGCGGGGCTGTGATAGTGCCGATGTGGGGAATGAACTGCGAGATATAATTAACCATCCCGTTGAATCGCGGCTGTTCTTTCTGGCTCTCTGGTCTTGTCCAGTCCATTATGGTCCGGATGTTCTCTGCTGCAGGATGGATGCCATCATCGTCTATCATATGGCCTAGAATATCGAGCTTTGTGGCAAAGAAAACACTCTTTCTTGGGTTGGCATAATAGCCGGCGTTCTGCAGCTTACTGCAGGCGTTCGTAAGGTCCTTAACATGCTCTTCCAAGGTGTCACTAAAAACGAAAGTATCGTCAATGTAGACTCATATGTTCTTGCCTAATTCGTCATTGAATAGGTCCTCCATAGTCCTCACACAGGCTCCGGGAGCATTCATGTCTCCTTGCATCATCACCTGGCTGGTAAACTCGCCGAAGGGTGTCTTGATAGTGTTTTACCCAACATCATCTGGATGCACTCGGGTCTGGAAGTAGGCGTCACCGAGATCTATCTTGCTGCGGAATCGTCCTCTGGCTACCGCATTTAGTATAGTGTTTTGTTCTGGGATCTGTGTGTGATCGGCCTGGGTGTTATCATTCCAGAAGCGGGGGTCTACCAGGGGTCGGATTCTGCCATCGCTTTTTGCTTCCACAAACATGCTGACTCCTCCGAGCACACTGGTCCTATGGAGGATACCGGCGTTCATCTGCTTATTGATCCATGCCTTGTATTTGGGCATCAAGGCTTGTGGCGCTTTGAAAGTGGCTGTCTTCAAAAGCTTCTTCGGGTCTATGAGGCTTATCCTGTGCATTATCTTGTGTACTGCGGGCAGTTCCTCAGGTACTTCTTTGACAAATACCTTGGGGAACATCGCCAGGAAGTTTGGTGCTTCCTGTGGCTTCGTCATGGCTGATCTAGACTCTCTAGACTTTCCGTCACAGGTAACTCTGACCTTGTACTTGGAGAAGTAAATGCGGTTGTTTTGGCAATCGATGACCGCTCCTAGCCTTATGAGCTCGTCCATACTGATAAGGATATCATAGTCTGATACTGGTGTGACCAGCATAGGCACCTTGTCGTCTCTCATCTGGCCTAGCTGAATTATAACCTCAACAGAGAAGTTGCTAGTTGATAGCGACCCTTTAACTGCCATCTTCAGGGTGACGGGATTCTTCCAAGCTGTGTAGGGGATGTTGTATGTTGTAACGAATTTGTTGGATATCAGGGTACCCCCAATGGTACCTGTATCTGCGAGGGCTCTGGCGGGCTTGCCATTGATGTTGATAGTGAATTCGAGTGCTTGGAATGGACTATCCTTAGGCGTGCCTACTGTTGTCTTGTAGGTTCTGATGGAGCCGCTGCCATCTAGCTCCTCTGTGCTGTCTGTATTGGGCTCAGATTCGCCTTCGCTGCTGTCTGGGCTTTCCTCAGATAGGCGGCCATGGTGGGTCTTAACTTCTTTCTTTGCGCATTCATTTGCCATGTGTCCGCTTTCGCCACAGTAGAAACAGGCTCCTTCTGCCTTGCGGCGGTCCATTTCAGCCTTACTTGGCTTGTTGGACTTGGTATTGGTCCTCCTCTTAGCCGTGGCCTGTCCTTTGCCTATGCTCCTGGGCGTTGATGTGGTAGAGGGGTTGCGGTAGGTATTCTCTTTCTTTGGTGTATAGTTTTTGCTGCTTGAAGCCTGGCTTCTATCGGTGCCTTTGTAGCCGCCAGTTCTATACATGGTATCGTCATAGCGTTCTGCTACACCCACCATCTGGTCCCAGGTATGTTCTGGTCTGAGCTGGCGCTCAACATTGCGGCGTAGTCTAGAGTCCATAGCGTCGAGAACTCGCTGTTTCTGTGCATAGTCTGACATGGATCCATTTGGAAGAGATCCTTTGAGGTCCGCTAGCTCTCCAGCTATCTTTGTTATGCGTGCTGGCTGTCCACCCGCTGTCTGGCGGACATTCTGCCACTCGTGATAGGTGTAATCGGTATTTGTAGAGGCTTCGAATAGCTGCTGAAAGCGGTGTGTCAGCTGCCGTAGGGTGAGGTTCTCCTCCTCTGTCACTAGTGTCTGGAATGCGTTGTTTGCTTTTCCTGCTCTGTAAAAGGCATAGTAGTCTGCCACTCCAGGGGTGTCAACATTCAGTCCAGATCTCGCTATGTACTTCTTGACTGTTCTGAGCCATCGCTTGAGTTTGTCTGGTTTGACGTCTTCTCCTTCACCCCTAAAGAAAGGCGGTTTAGGGGGCTTAGGAGGGGGCAACCTGGCCGGACCTGGGGCTGCCATGGTGCCTGTAGGTGGGTCTGGAGCTGGAGGTGGTGGATCTGGTGGTTCAGGGGGCTCTCTGGCGCTCCTGGATCTTGAGGGCCTTTCTGGTGTGTCTGGGATGAATATACCAGGTAGTGATTGTTCTCGATGCTCTCCAGAGGGCGCTCTAGTTGGTGTCTGACTTCCAAAGACTCCTAGAATGCTGGGTGCTCGCCACCTGCTTGTTGTGGGGCGTTCTGGTGGGCGTTCAGTTTCCGAAGTTTGCTGTGCTGCTGCTCTTGCTGCTGCTCTTTCCTCAAGCCGCCGGGCTTCTCTTTGAATGACTTCCTCAGCTGTGAGGTTGTGGTCTTCGTCTGAATCTGTACCTAGATCTCCTGGGAGAAGGTGAGTGGTTCTTGCTGGTGTGTCTGCTGAGCCTGGCGTGGGCCCAGGGGTTGGTTCCTGTGTGGTTGGTTCTGGAGTATCGTCTGTGGGTTCGGCTGATGGACTATTGTAGGCCCTGCCAGACCTGGTAACGTTTGTGCTCCTGCGTTCTGCTATTGTGAATGTAGCACCTGAGCCGGGAGTTCCTTTCCCTGCCGCTCCTGCTTCTAACTAGTTATCAAGATACTGGAAGGGTGATCAATCCTATCAGGCTGTTCCCAATCCTGAGAACAAAGGGGTTTCACCTGCTGAAGGCAAAAAAATGTAACACGTTGATTCCTGTCTAACGAAAATACAATAGGGCCGGCGATAGACCTGCTAGCGCTGGTGCTAAGGGAGGCTTCAAGGGACCGGAGGTAAGGGATAATAGTTGAAGGACAAAATACAACTCAGGGATTGCCGTTCAACCAAGTGTATTCTTAGACTGAAGCTCTGTCGAAGTCTGCTGTCTCCTGCTAGCCAGGAGACTGGTTTAAATACAAAACCCGAGAGCGATATCCTTCCTGCAATCATGATCATTGCCAGTAGCTGCGCACATACCGGAATCCTGTAATCCTGCAAGACCAAAGAAAGAAACAAACAATGCTCAGCCTTCGCCAGTGTTACATGACCATTCCATAGCAAGAATCCTAAATATAAACTTCCAACAAAGCAAACTAAACATAGCAGTACGATGGCATAGCCTATCTCACTCAGAGACAGTGGCGGAGCTGAAATCAAATCAAGTAAACCAAATATAAATCAACTAAACATAGGAGATCCTGAACTGCCTGCTCCTGTGTACCGTTACTGGAACATGTACACGTGTTACAATTGCTTTATGGCCCAGTGCGTCCGGACGCTGGGTGCGCAAACCATTTTGAGGCTACAAGCTCGCTCTCCAGTAGTCACCATTCGCTAGCATGATAAATGCTTTTTCCACTGGCGACTCTCTTTTGATGCAATTGGAAGTGGTAAGCCTTCACTCCCTCCCATGTGTACTTTTCCAGTAATTCCTAGAGGTTTATGGTGTATATAGACAGTGCTGTGGCGAGGTCCCCTTGGAGTAGGGATGCTGCTAGCTTCACCAAGATTCCTGAGTAGGCTGCCGAGGCTTTGAACAAGCCGCCCATTCGATACTCGCTCTGGCTCTCATCCCTTTCGGCTTCCTCAAACTCAATACCTTCGAAGCTAATCATTCATTGTGTCTCAGCCCGCTCCTTTTCACTAGCCTGAAGATGGTAGATGTTTGTCTGCCTGAACCTATTTTTGATAATCTGTACCAAGGTACCATGTTCGACTCCAGGCAATAGTACTCCCACTGAAGCTGCAATAGTTGATGTGCCCTCTCTCAGGTGTGGGAATAGGAGCTGCGATGGGTCGTACATACCAAGAGCGCTCTGTTCACTCATATCGGCCTGGTCCTACTCGCTTTGCTTTCTGAGTTCGGCCAATTGGCTTTCAACTGCAGCTATCCTAATGTGTGTAGATTTGGGTTGGTGGGGCTAGGTGCCTTGGGTTGGGATATGGAGTTGCTGGGCATGCGGGAAGGTAGGACTCTGGGGATTCTGGTTATAGGAGGTGAGTTGGAGGACCACTCGGTCCACAATCTCCTCTTCGTATAAGCGGAGGAGTTCACGCATCATACTGAGATTGATTGGTATATCTGAGAGGGAGTGAGATAAGGTATTGCTATCTACATCGCTTAGTGATATTGGGGTAGCAGGCTGTTGTGAAATCATGTTGGAGGGCAGGAGATGCGAGATAGGTATCTGTTCATAGTTGGGGAAGACTGGCGGCACTGGGGGGTGCTCGTCCCGGGATTCTCACAATTGCTAGACGGGGGATTTCTATGTGCGGTCCCGGGGGTACTGTGATCCGGGCCTCCTTGTTGGCTATAACGACTTGGGGCTTGACAGATACGCGTGTTCTTTCTTCCTCCTGCGGGTGCCTACAGTTCGTTACGGGGGCTCCGGGGCCCCGCAAAACACGGGCCCCCGGCCGCATTCCCCGCCCCACCCCACTCAATGGCCCGGGGCAGGGTATGTTTTTGGGCATTCCCTGCCCCCGTCCCCGCCCATCACCCAGATGGGTCCCCGTTGAAAATACGTGGTGAAAAACAGGGCCCCGTCCAGGGAATCAGTGGGGTCGGGCCCCGCCCCGTAACGAATCCTACTGGCCTTCGCCTGATAGCTGGTGTGGAGGCACCTCCACCTGTTGAAGCTCTTCTGGGAGCCATAGTGTCTTGGTGGTGGTGGCTAATGGCTAAAACCCGGTAGGCAGTGGCTTTGAATGGGTAGAGGTAGTGGTTTGCGGGCAATAGGGGGCGCAGGAAGTAGCCGACGCGAGCTGTGAGAAGAGTGGTGATGATGTGGTATGGAGAAGCAGAAACGGGGACTCGTGTAGTGAGGTTTGATGGGCCCTGCCTGGGAGAGCTATGGCCCCGCACTGTCCCGGCAACCGGACAAACCATAATCCACCAACCTCCCAGGCTTACCGGCCTACCTCCCTGGTTGGGTTCGTCGCGCTTTGCCCAATTGGCAATGGGTTGTACCAACCCGACATAAGTTATTATTTTTGCCATGAATTCCAATTGAGGGCTAAAACCAGAGCTCCGACACGGAGTCCCTTTAGAAGCGGAATATGACTGGCAGACCCAGGACCCTGCGGCATCGTGTACTCTCTTGCGCAGGTGATTTTTGGCTTGTTGGTCAAGCAGTTGGCTGCTTGCTCAAGTTGTCTTGTGAGAGTCTGAAGACAAGGTAAGGTAGTCTTGGTTCTTGGGATTCTGAGCTTTCTGAGCTAGGACATAATTATTGCTTCCCAACAAATTCTATTGGCCAAAATATCCGAGGATGAGCGATTCCATAATCGGAAGTGACAGAGCAATCCGGCGACGTGAGTATATCATTGTTAGCTTACTGGCCATCCACGAAAGCATCCAAGTCCGAGTGATACAATAAGCCCTACTTGACCGACACAAACTACCGCAGCCTCGGTCTCCTGCTCTGCAGAAATATTTAATCATAGTATACCAGGAGTCACAACCACCTTCGACAGAAATGGTATTGTTGGCCCGCCCCAGGTTAGGAAAGTCTTTAGCTGAACAATGCAAATCACCTAATTGGCGATGATCACCCAATCTTCCCACACTGAGAAGGAAGGCAAATCAGTGAAAACTGAAATAGTCTACTTATGGAAGGTGGTGTTTACCAATAGATGACTCAATCGAGAGGTTCTAATCTCTGGAACAAAGTGCTCCCACTTGGGTAGCTCGAGCTTAGCCTTGATAGAGCTTAAGCATGGACTTCGTGAGTCAGTTCATGAAATATCACTCGAGAGGGGTAGCAGGATCTTCTGTGAAATCCGAAGTCAGCCCTTATAGAATCTCATATTACTATCACCGATCATAACAGCGACGGCGGTCAGCGTGTACATGTTCCCTGGTTCGGCGGAGCCTTCCGGTTTCCAAGATTCTAACATCTAATATTATACTCGCTCTCATGCTAGCTCACATTCCAAAGATTTCTCTCCATATCTGAGAAGATTATTATTCCTATCGCACTCCCCATACCAATACCAACCGTTTCAATCGCAACTCCAATGGTGTTAAAAACAGTCAGGCGTGATAGAGGCAGCAGTAGTTCCTGGTCGTGCCTCCGCTGATTAGACCCCTAATTTAATTCTCACCACAATCAATCACAGGATTATAATAATACCTCACCAACTCCAACAAAACCAATATCATATTAACTATCGTTCTAAATGAAAATGCACCCCTTTTATTTCGCTTTCCCTGCTCTCCTTCCAGCCCTCATCTGATGGGCTGGTACATGGAGCCGTATCGCACAGTGAGCTCTTTGTTCGCTCCTTTTGCATCGAAGGCATCCCCAGCATGGGAGTTTGGAGACTGCTTGTTCCCCCTATATACTTAATTCAATTAAGTAGGAGCTCTGTTATCGCTGAGCAGTCTTCCGGCGAGGCGTGCGGAAGTGCTCTGTCCCGTTGATCTCGCAAGGAGCGATATTGGGATGTTGACCATTTCACGGCCTCCCAATACCTGCCGAAAAATACTCTTTGGCGGTTTCTACTAATACGTTTCTGATGGAGGTCTGGTTTATGCGCAGGGAAATATGCCGTAGTAGAAGCACCGCAAGGACACAGCTATGAGCCGAACTGTCGTCACGAGAAAGACCGGGTCAGTCGCTGATAAGAAAACTGAGATGTGTTCGATATTCGATGTATATGACAAGTGTGTTCGCAAAGGAGTGTAAGGTGCTAGGAAGTGATCATACAGAGAACGGAACGCAGCTCAGACTAGATACAGTTTGTGGTGGCCCGCACAGTGGGCTCCTACCACACAACACGACTCACCCCGGCGCGGTCTGGTCAATAGCCCTGCTCACACCTACAAGTGTGCCCTAGCCTAACATACCACGATGGGGTTACTCCATCAGTTTCATGCCATCAGATTTACCGCGAGGCGTGCGAGGTAATGGGTGAGATGGGATTAATGTTATAAGCACTGGATAGCAGAAGGACTGATCGAAGAAGGACAAAGAGGCTTTTCACTTGGCAAAGAATATCAAGCACGGGCTTGTATTTATATGACCTACCGAGTTACAATTGAGGCCGTTGTGGACCCTTTAAATACACGAATCTTTTTCTGCTCTTCCGGAAACCTCTAGAACCAAGTCGCCATATTTTCCCACTCTATCACCCAATTGCTTTACCCCGCTTGGGTACCCCTCTTACCCCTCTTACCCCTCTTTTCCTACCCCGCTTTCCCCTCACTTCGCATCCTTCACCGAATACCTGAGTCCGGTGAATCCTCCGGTGTTGTTCTCGCATCTTCTAATAGAGTGTAAGGATCCTGTAAGCAGGGCGCCGTGATTAATAGCAGGAATGACTGTCTGCTACCCTCCACTCACCTTCAATACATATGAGAATGGCGGTGAATGGCGGTGGGTGCTTGCTAAGTATAGTATTGCACTATTTCTTGGGCTATAGCATTTACGGTAATTGATCAACTATCATTGGTTCGGTGCTGCCTTTGTATGTGGTTGCTCGGTCGCCACGGGGGTCATTGCGCTATGATAAAATACACTGTTTTTATTCTATTTGAACAACACGCTATATATACAGTACGGGGACAAAACCTTTCGTCCGATGCCCTTTTTACACTAAAAATGGACATTTTTAAACAAACAATTATCAACACTGCTTATATAAAAACACTTGAAATCTTTCTATCAGCTAGGGAATCACTATCTATTCAAACCTCTATAAGTAGAAGTGTAAGTAAGCAAAGCCGCCTTCATGGTTCGTGATTGCATCAACTGGTGTGAGAGTGACTTAGATTTTTGTATGCGGCTCCATACAAAAATGTACATGGCAACCGATACCAGATACTTAAATGACCTTTTCTCCACCACCTGGTGATATTTAAAGATTCTGTAAATTTCTTCATGTTATCTACGGGTTTGCTAATGCAAGGACAAATTTTCGCTGATTCTCATAGACATTGCCCGATGAGGGAGGGTGGTGAAAATGGGCACTTTTGGTGTAAAAAGGGCATCGGACGAAAGGTTTTGTCCTAGTACTTTGGTTTATCGATTGTGAAGGGGGGGGAGTAGTTTCCCTCTTGTACGACTAGTCTATAACGAACATCTCACCTTACACAACGTACTACATACACACATCCCAACATAGTTACTGACCCTCTGTGACAATGAGCTTCGCTATCTATACATTTCTTAGATCACTGCAGTTTTCTAACCACTTTTGAGAGAACTTGTTTACCTTCTTTATCTGCAGATAAAACCTGTTGGCTACTCAGTGGAGGCAGTGGAAGTGGCAGTTTCATGAGAAGCATATTGAGATCTGCCTTTATAACCTTCAGTAGTAGAATCACAAATGGTGGTAGCTGAGGCAATGCAGAGTTCCGCAGTGAATTACAAAATTCATTTTAACTTCGGACATTCGTGACACAGCCTCGGCACCACAGACCTCCACCACGAGTACTCACTTTCCCTACTGCAACCATCCAGCAAAGAATATTAAGAAAATACATGAATGCCCTAACCCCCAATGACCAGAACCACCACAACAACTGCCCAAAAGTGAAGATAATACCAGAATGTGCCCAGGTCTTCAAACTACTCACAGAACGGGTAGGCCGATTGCTGCTTTGTAAGGGCGACCATCTTCGACACGGTTTCCTTTTGTGGACCGCGATTATGACCCGCTCCATCGTGGCTCATATCGGTATTAAAAAGTACACCCGTGAGAAATAAGCAGGCGAGAAAACTATATATAACAGTGTCCATCTTTGCATCCATCCTGTTGCTCCTTCGGTCAGTTTTGTTAGAAAGAAGCTGAATACAGGTTCTAAGATGCTCAGTCTGCCGGTCCAACTTGCTTGACAGATCATTTGTCTTTGTCTCAAACTGGTTTTTGATGCCCTTTAGTTCTTGTTGAAGATCACCGATCGAGGATCTGATGTTACCAATATGGATATTCACAAGTGTAGCATTGGCTTTCAGTTGGCGAATATCCCCTTCCTGTGACGTGTTGGTTGCAAACTAAACTCCCATTAGTACAATGCAGCATCCCATAGGTATCCCACAAATGTCTACCTTTTCAGGTGGAGCAGACACCTCTCCTACCTCGACTCCTTGCTCAAGCACTTGATGGCTGCCAGTGGGGACACCATTGTGGCCGACCTAAAACAATTTTCTTAGTGAAACAACTGATAATCAATAATGGTAGATAATTTACCTTGGATTCGGTATGGAAAGCACGGCTGCAACATGCGCGAGGGAAACAAGTACGATAGTTGGGGAGGGTGTACAGAATGGTGGGGATATCATTTTCGCCAACCTACACAGTTTTCTTAGTGAAAGAACTCATCAATGATGGTAGTTAGTTTACCTCAGATTGAGTATGGTAAGCGCGGCTTTGATATACTCGAGGGAAACTAGTATGATAGTTGGGGAGGGTGTACTGCTTGGTGCGGATATTGTTGTGGCCAACCTAAACAATTTTCTTAGTGAAAAAACTCATGATCAAGGTCGTAGTTAATTTACCTGGTATCCGGTACCGCCAGCACGGCCACAATATATACCACGGAAACTAGTACGATTGTTGGGCAGGGTGTACTGAATGGCAGAAAATCTGCGAAATTTGAAAAGCTTCGTTGAGAGCATGATTGGGCCCTGGGATCAGTTGACTATGTAGAATCAAACAGAATGAGATAAATCCGAAGATGAAAAGTGATAAATGAGAAAGTGTGTAAGGTGGTTGTTGTGGTACAGTGATGTTCACACCGATTTCGCTTGCTTAAATACCACCCCTCCCAACCCCTGTGACCACCGAATTCATCACATCAATTGCACGCCATGTTTGTGCGTTGCCATGCAATCATGAAAAGGTCCACCACCGTGTCCGCAAGGAGGTCACCTGTAAAGGAAATAGACAAGGAGTCTCAACCGAAAGACAGGCCAAAAAAAAAAATATTATCGCACTACTTGTTGGAATTTTGCTGCTCACCACATCCAGATTCATTGACGGAAAACTTCTACTACGAGGACAACTACTTATAGAAAGACTACTAGAACAAGCTAGTTCTAGAAAACCATTGTCTGATACCTACTGCACCACCGTTAGCTTCATACAGATCACGCACAACCCTCCTTACCTAGTTCATCATGGATCACCAACCACGAAACACCTTGGGTGCAAGGTGCGACAACATCAAACACACTATTGTCACCACAACCCACACATCACCTGTGATATCGACCGAACCTAACATCCCTCGGTCGTCAGGAAACACGCGTGTATTGCTTACCGGGAGGCCCCATATTGTGTGCGAAATCATAAAATCTTGTAGCAAGCCGGTTAGGATACACCCTAGCCCTGCCCAAGACGATATCAAGAGTTATCCGGAAATGAAACTTGACCATGACACGAACCCCTATGCATTGGACGATGAATTACGAGCGGATATTATGAGAGCAATTCGGGAGATGATCTCAGAAATGTAAGCAAGAGTATCAAACACATTCCCAATACAATCACGATCTATTATTTGCCAACCGTGATTCCTAGTTTCCTTCTCGTTTCCCAAAATATTAATCCAATCCTGAGTGCAACTACTCTCCATCAAAGAAGAAACAAACTAGACAAGATGACTAGAGGGGAGGGCCTGGGCGACACATAAGAGGCAACCAGATCACGAATGAAGACCAAGCGGGGAGGCAGGTCAAAACTCCGCATGCAAGTCTTAATGTGGGTAGGCCATTACCAGTGCTCCCAATGGGCGAAGCCGGCTAGGCTTCAGTGAAGCTGGGCCCAGCGTATTGAAATTCTCTTGGATTTAGCCTGGCCGGAGCTGGCAGGCCTGGGATAGTCGGGCCCACCCATAGGCCATATAGGTGTTGCGAATCACCGGTGAGCATTCCAGACGAATCAAAGTTTACTTTGTACCTTTCCTATTTTTCTTAGCTGTTAGTTACTAGTTCCTTTGTAAGTCATTATAAAGCGCGGAGAAGGTGGGAGTATACGGCGTTTGTATACTAGTGGGAGGATTCGCAGAGATGGCCGGGAATGCTCGGAGAGCAGCACGAACTATGCTCCGGAATACTGTGCGGGCAGGGAGAGAGATTCTCCGCGGAAGGATCCCCACCAGTTGGGATATGTGGTCAAGTTCTGTCTATTTAAATGATCAGCTCCGCCGTAGATATTCTGGATAAGCAAGCAACTATCTGAAGAATATACAGCCTTTTCCTCCTCTCGTACACTTTCTTTCTCTCGCTTATTGGCCTCTCTCTCGCAATCTGTACCTCATAGCTAATCGTGCCAAGGTTGCGGCGTCGGCCGCAACCCCCGAATGTTCGCTGGCTCACAACCGGGGACACTCTAAAGAGTGCCTGACAGCTCAACGGTAATTTACAGCTCAACGGTAATTTGTGGCTTAGCAGAGAAACCCTGTAATAAAACCCCAACTTAGGGCCTAAACTCACTTTGTAAGAGAATTTTGTTGCTGAAAACAGCATTGAGGTTTAACACATCCACTTTTTTTACAGACAGTTCTTTCCTTCGCCAACTTGGGAAGGTATAAACTGCAGCTCAATAATGAATACACAACACATTGGAGATGATCATGCTATCAATATCGAACTCGCTGCTTATACCTCCAAGTCAACTGGTTGAACCATAAGGTAATATCAAAGCCTGTATACTAGTACAGGCAGCACTTACCTTCCTCCACACTACCCATGATGATGATCCAGACAGCTCTGCCCTTGCCAAGAGCTATGAAATACTACGCCAGGGACTTCAGGCCCACTGGGAAGGACGCCAATCCAAGGGAATTAAGCAACATGTCAAGTTGCAGATTTAGATGTGTAATATAATACTAGTTTAAAATGTTATGTTACACTACAAAGCTGTGGTGAGCCACAAATTCATGCTAAGCCACAAATTACCGTTGAGCTGTAAATTACCGTTGAGCTGTCAGGCACTCTTTAGAGTGTCCCCGGTTGTGAGCCAGCGAACATTCGGGGGTTGTGGCCGACGCCGCAACCTTAGCACGATTAGTGTTGTTCACGAGTCCAGACCTGGGCTCGAGCCGCCAAGAAACCCCCAAGAGGCTCGAGTCTAGAGTCGAGTCGGCTCGTGGACCCCTGTCCGAGCCGCCAAGAGCCGCCAAGAGACTCGAGTCTGCTCGTGGACCCCTGTTCGAGCCGCCAAGAGCCCGGTTTCCAAGAGACGTGAGCCTGCTCGGCTCGTAGCACCCCCGCGCTCGAGTCCTCTCGGCTCGTGCACAACACTACTCATAACAACAAAAATGACCGCAAGATGTGTGGTGGGTGTTTATATACTGGCCCATAGTGGAGATATAGCTTATGCTCAAAACAAGGTAAAACAAGTCATCGTGGTGAGGAGCAGTCACTTTAGTTCTCGTAAACCTCAACAATTCTGAACCTAGCCCACATAATCACGGATTGTGGTATTCCGAACAGTCCAGGGGCCCCACCAGCAGGGCAGGGGTAATGCCAGGCAGACGGGGCGGGGGCGCCAGCCCTGGTTCTGTATAGGGAAAATTCCTATTTATTGACCTCGATTAGAGAAGAACGGATGGGCCAAATGAAGAAGTACAAAGAAGCGGTGGAGGAAACAGCTGTATATTCATATCCAAGTTGCTTGTCTGTCAAGCTATGGGAGAAGATGGGTTTATATAAGGAACACAAACACCATTTGTAAACATCCTAACCTGCGGGAATCATTCCGGGAAACTGCATAAACCAAGGAGTTCCGGTTAGTGTTCGTTATGGGGCGGGACGGGGCGGGTTTTCACTCGCCAGACCCCGCCCTTACACGGGGCCGGGGGGTGTATGTTTCGGGTAATGCCCGCCCCGCCCCCGTCCGGGGTCCCCCCGCACTCATTCCCTGGACGGGGCCCCGTTTGTTACCACCTATTTTTAACGGGGACCCGTCTGGGGTATGGGTGCAGCGGGGGCCTGAGCGGGATAGGGGCAGGGAATGCCGCAAAATGCACCCCGCCCCAGGGCCCAGGCAGTTGAGTAGGGCGGGGCGGGGAAAAGGGCAGGGGGCCCTAGTTGTTTGGGGCCCCGTCCCCCCCTGTAACGAACTCTAGTTCCGGTCCCTCTCTCGTTCAAATGTCCAATCATCCCACCGCCCTGCATTCCGGACCCTTCCGGACATATATTTGAACCCTTCCATATACTATACCTACTAGGTATCTCTGTTCCTCCTCTTTGATTGATAATGATTGACGGAGGAAACTAAAAGCTAATGAACAACATGATGGGGGGGGTATAGGGAAAGAATCTTCCTAAAGCAATAGAATGTTGTGCTCGGAGTAATGGCCTGCTCGGAGTAATGGCCTGTTAGGAGTGATTGCCGGTGATTTACAACAAAAATTACTCGGGAAACTGGGGTGCTAGGCGGGGAGACACCCGGGCCCTACACGATAGGCCTTTATAAGTATAAGAGAGAAACGGGACAGCGACTGCTTCGGCGGATGGCAGGAGAGCTGGTAGGACGGGCAGGATTGAGATAGCGATTATAGGGGGTATCTGCGGTTGATACGGTGTAGGTGGGGACTGTGGGGTATGGGGAATTGCAGAGGGGAGAGGCGATAACCGGCAGGTATTGGGGGGGACGGCTGGGCACATGTGGAACAACAATCAGGATGACGGCCGGCCGATGCACTCAAACTATGTGTCATATGGTGATACCTGATAACCGAAAACAATAAACCATATACATGTCGAATGGGGTGGAGGGGAGATAAATTATCAAGTGCTCGAAGTATTACGACCAGACTAAACCAATCATTCTGCTATAAGCCGTATTCATTAAAATACTTCAATAGGTCTTTCTCTTTAACGATGGGCACGGATATATTCCCGCAAAGGGAAAGAACAAATGTAACCGAAGTTGACTTGCGGCACACTGCCTAGGAGTCTCCAGAAGGGTTACCTGGAAACTTAGTTGGCAGCGTCTCCGATCCTGATATCTGCAACAAATGTTAGAACCTTTGGGTGCCTATACTTCTAGTGTTCTCTCCGCAGAGGGTATGCTCACTCCTTTGAAGATGGTGCCTTTTGAGTTCAACTTTGGCAAACACCTTTAGCGTTTTATTATTTGAAGATGTATTATTTCTTCCGTATTTACACATATGGCACATGACACGCGTTATCATAAACTATGAGGGAGATCAAATCATGAACCTGAAGTCCCAGAGCACACCAGCGAAAGAGATGCATCTGGAAAACATCGTAGGGCCCTACCAGACCCAGTAGGGTGTCTCATCTCCACCTGGCCTAGTTTGTCCATGGACTAGGAAAAGGACATACCCCCACTGGCCGTCCTTCCGGTCTTACCTCCAAGCCACCCCCACAAGACTGTCCCCAGGGTTCCAAATGGTCGGCGGAAGACTGGACTGGACTAGATAGACAGGTCGAAAGTCAAGTCTAGTCCAATGGTGGAAATTAGACCGACCGGACAGTCAGGATTATGGAAACCGACTTGACCAAGACTCGTCTGACCAGGCCTGCCAAGCAATAGGATATGCTATTTTTATCACTATATATTACGTTTAAATAAAGCTTTTCTTAATTAAACTTATTGTTTCCATGAATTATATGGTGGAGATAGTGCCTCGCTTAGATTAGGGGTGGCGAAAATAGGTTCCTGCGTATCGAACCATTTTTGGTGCCCTAAGTGAGTGATATTACATGACCACATGCCACAATACCGGTATTGGATGCGACTTATCCATCAGGTAATCGTATTTCCACCTCATATTATCCTTCTCCAGGATATTCTATCAACTTGTATTGAGGGGCTGTTGATTCATAGCCTGACAAGCGAATTTAAGATCCTAGTATACCGGCAGCGATACTTCTATTCTTAGCGAGTGTTGGCCCGGGGCTTGGTGCCATTCAGACTCATGCGATCTTTTATAAAGACTAGTCTGGGACCAGTTCAAACCGGACCGGACCACCCAAGTTAGTCGGGTCTAGTCATCGCCATCACCGGGACTGGCCAGCCCAGTCCCGCCTCCAAGACTTGACTTGTCGGACTATTCAGAACCCTGGCACCAACTACCACAACCACTCTTCTACGGACCCCCGGCGCGGAGTCCTGGCATGCCCCATTTAAGTCCCCCTGCAACTCACGGTCCCAGAAAAGAAGATAGAGTCTCTTGCCAAGCTTCTGGTCACATACACAACAGCTCTATCTCAGCCGATGGTGGCCGCCGGATGACCTAGGCGGTGGCTTGCGGTGCGCCCACTCTACTGTAACAGACTCCCGCTTAAATCCACCTTCATAAGCGTATCAGGCCGGGTTCGTGACACCTAGAGCAATGCCTCTGCATCCTTCTGGGTATTCTTTGTTTGGCGTGTGTTTGTATGTGGTGTGGTGGGCATTGGAGATTATTCTTGTTGTGCAAGTTTTGTGGTGTTTTTTTAGCGATGGTTGCGTTTCATAAGAACTTATCCACTTTTGTCCTCGGGGTGTATCATACTAGTGCTTGAGTAAGGGTCGGTTTTCATGTATTAAGTCATTCATATTCTGTTAGAACATTCACGAGGGTTCCATATCTACAACACTGGTACTACACCGAAGGTTTGGATCAGGATAGTGTTTGTTTGGAAAGTGTTTGGAAGTTTGGAAGTTGAAGCGATGACTTATAAGGACGAATGGTTAGGTGCAGCCGAGATGTTTTGTGAGGATTCATGAATCAGACTAGGGGTACTAAAGGGTTGGAACTAGTGGTAGCTAGCGGATGAAACGGACCAGTGTCACACTTTGATGGTAGCGAAACAGGCAAAAGTATCAGATAGCTATCAGGAAAGTTTGGGAAGGAGCATTGAGGAAAGGTTTGTAAGTAGTTGAAAAGGACGAAGGGATTGAAGGAGGAAATGTGTTGGAAAGTTGAGGGCGTGGTTTGGAAGGCAAGAGATGGTGATGGAAGAAAAGACTTGAATGATGGAGAAGAAAAGAGTTTCTTGTACGAGAGTTTTGTGTATATATAGGACGCTGCTGGCAGCACAGAAGGAATAAGGACTGCAAGACTCTCTACCCATCTTAGCCTATCTTTATGGTATTCTACTTATCCGCAATTTGTCTTAAGAAGGTATAAGAATTGGCAAGAACTGCTCTTTCCACTTGTTGATTAACTTATCATTTTTGGTCTTGAGGACCTGGGAAGATCCTCAATTTCCGGATACCTATGTCCTCATCGTGTATTCGGAATCAGGTAGCTATTAGCTGTGTTCTGCAACAGAAATGGAATAAAATTGGATTAGCGATGTCATCGGGAGGTAATAGCGATAATTTACAGGAACGGTAGTGGCGGTAGTGACGACATAAATGAACTCAAGTTGAAGTAACAAGAATTGTTGGCTTGAAGGCGGTCTAAAAGCGAGTCATTCAGAACGGGCAAAAGATTACCGGCTAAACTAGGCTAGAACTGAAGACTAATTGTGCTCAGAGCAAGATAATCATGAGAGCTGAAGGCCAGGTGGGAACCAGGAGACGAGGAAAAGAGTTGGAGAAGACTTGCAGTTCAAAATGTGAATGCGGCACAATCTATTCTATGTGGATAATACTTCGCAAGTACGAAGGGGGGTTGCAAGGCACGCTTAGCGAGAAGGTGAAGAAGGAATTGGTATGAGTTCCGGTTCTTGATTCTTCTAAGCCAGGTGGGCGGTAGCACCTTATTTATAGAAAAGTGCGCGTCCATATGCGCAAGAGAAATATAGGTAAAACAATGTAAGAAACATAAGTGCGAACATGTTTGACCCTGAAATCCAACCAAGTAAATCCCAAATAATATGTGAAGGAACAAAAGGGCGTGGAGCGATTATTAGAGGTATCATGACCAAGAATGGTGCATAAGAGATGCATAAACAACCGTAAAAAATCCTAAATACCTGATTGGAAAGCACATGTTAAATCCAGAGATATTATCCTGAAATAAACAATAAAACACTATAATATATATCTTAGCTGTAGTAATGTAAGCGGTGGACAGGTAGAGCGGAAACACAAACTAAGTAAAAGAATACACGGTAGTGTGTTGAATATACATATGAAATATACAGAGAATTTGAACACTTACTGATTTAGAATGAAGCATTGGGGGATGGGCGTACCATCTACAAATGCTAGAGAGGGGCTTTGTGGCAACATTGGCAGACCGTGGGGAGAGGGTGGGATCAAAGGCCAACAGGGATTGGGCTGGCAGCGAAACTTTTGAAAAGAAGGCCAGACAGAAGGAGGAAATTTCTTTTTTATCGTACGGTAAGAACTGGAATAATTGAACCTGACGTTTAGACGTTCGAGTTGCCTGTGCTGGTAAGGTCAACTATTTTTTTGTTTTTCTTGGTCTTAAGTCCGGGGCTGACGGGGCCAGCTTTCGCAGGGCTCTCGAGCCCTTATCCAAGAGAGAGAATTTCAGACGTCTTAGCGCAAGGTACAATTATTCTAGTTCTTACGGGACTCCTTGTTTGTAGTTTTCCCGCATCCCAACTGCATCTATTGTGAAAATAATTAATCGGGTTATAGACTGGAGCCTAGTTTTTGTCCCTTTTCGGAACCCACTTTTGGGACTGGTACTCCTACTAGGGTCCAATCTACGTAGTATGATCCTAGTCCCCAATTCAGAATTTTGATTACATGATGAAAATACAGTGTTGTGATTCTGTGACTGCCGAGCCCCGTTGGAGTATTTTGGATCACCGAGAACCTTTTGGACAGGAGTGTTAGCGCCAAAGTGCCATCTTGGTGCACGGTGAGTGAGAGGCCGCCTCTGATTTAAAATTATGACTTGCTAATCGTAATTTGAAAATAGGGTTTTCAGACCACTGAGTAACTTAATAATCATTATGAAAATAGTGACAACAGTTGTGATAGTAGGATGAGGGAAGGTGTTCAATCACTGTGTAGGGTAGCCTTGATGCCGCTTTTCCCAAGCCCGGCGATAGATTTTAAAGTATGAGTTCATTCTAATACATGGGCTTCACAGGCTACTGGCACCCAATTTTGCAAAGTCCAGTGAATGTATTGGAAGTAGCTAAGGGAAACAGGAAGAGAAGCAAGAGAGAACAAGAACAGGATAATGCCATAAGGAAATCTAATATGTACTGTACAACTTTATCAAAACGCTCTATCTGATCATCAATGCCAAGCTTGACCACTGTGGCCACTATCACATGATCCAATCACATGCCGTTGTCACCTACCATTCTCATATCATATCGCCAAGCCACTTCCTGCTCGGCAACCTATACTCTGCGTAATATTCTTCCTTGCGTACCACCATCTTTCTACCACAATCCTCCCCCTGTTCTCACACCACTTCCCTCTTTTTACAATTCCCATCTGCATTCCCCCTTTCATACCTTTATCCTTATCCTTTTACGATACCCATTCGCATTTATCCCTTCTGATAACCCTCCCCCCATAGGCCCTCCTGTTTCCCCCTTCACACACCCTGTTCTCTCCAATATATCCCCCCTCCCTCTCACAACCCACGCTCCAATTTCCTTCCCTATCCCACAATCAGCTTCCCTTTTGCCACCTCCCCCTACCCAAATACCACGCTTCTCACCACCCCTTTCAGCCCCTGTTTTCACTTTCCCCCCTCCTCTAGCCCAACAGCTCTTCCCTCCACCTGCCCCATTTTCTTCTCTCCAGCTGATACCTCCCCCAACTGTCCCCTCTGCTATCCCCCAACCCCCTTTAGCATCCAATCTTTCTGCTACCTTTAGGCTAACCTATACTGAACAGGTACTTCAATCACATCTACTGGCCATGGACCCTGCTGAATCTGATATAGACCTTCAGGGATCGAATATTTAGCAGGACAGTATGAGCACAGTACACAGATGCGGTCGATGTAGACGATGTTTCAGAGTAGCCGATTGTAACGGTGATCGTGGAGATGTTTTGCGCATGTCGTGCCGGAATTGCCTGGTATATTTACTTACTCCTATTGGAATATATATGATTAGAAGAATAATGGTTGACTTGTATGATTCTTTTAGGTTGCATCAAGGAATGCAAGGTGGCGGGCATCAGCACAGAGCGATCCTGTACAGCCTCAGGCTCTGGAGGACATCATTGTTCCTGCAAAGGTGATGCCTGCCACCAATCCACCAGGGGTAGTAGCCCTCCAGGTGCACTCAATATGCACTGCCTTTATTGAGATGTGTGCCCACTGGCTTGCACACAGCCTTGGCCGAATGGATACTGTCTGCCGTGTCTACCAGGCCCTTCACTGGAAGGCAGAGAGTCCAAAGGTGACATCCCGCATCAGAGCTGGGACCTTTGAGTCGTACTGCAAACCCGGTGATGTGATGATAGAGAGAATGCGGGCTCTGCCTGAACCTCTGAATACCTGGATGACTGGTCAAGATAGTCAATCAAGGTTGTTCCGGAGGCATATCCGTCGCTGGAATACGCTCTTTGCCTTTACATCGCTCAGTTTCAATGCTGATGCGCGTACAGGAGCTACAGGGCAGGGCTTACAGCTCTTCCAGATTCATGATGCTGTCTATCACCAGCAAGGTCATTTTGTTCCACCAGCTGCCTGGGATGCTCTGTACTCCCAGATCTACCTTTATGATCAAGTTCAGGCTGCTGAAGTGTGAATGGCAAGAGCACCTGAGCTGGGTCAAACATTGATTGCATCCTTAACAAGGATGCTACAAGCGGTATGCCCCTATATCCAGCTGTATCTTACAGTCAGGGAAAGGTTCGCACAGCTTTCAGAGGTGGAATCAAACCTGCGTATCATTCTTGATCCTTGATTGAGCTTGATTGTGGAATCTGGGGCAGATATGAGACGAGAAAACTTGCCCACCTCCCATGAAGTTGCTATGATCCTGCCTGACGAATATGGCACGGGAGGATTTCGTGATATAGTACTAGCTGAGAGGGTTAATGGTGAGGTCCCAGATAATGGATTGACCATCATTAACTCCAATCATGGTTCCTACTTGCCACTACACTATGTGGTCCTCTTCCCATATGGGGAGCATGGGTGGCACTAGGCAAGAACACTTGGAAATGAGGAGGGGGATCGCCAGAACCTGCGGATGTCGCAAAGGCTATTTTTCAGGTTCCGCTTGCACACCAAGACTGACGAGCCAGCTACTCAAATGAGATCTCAAAGGCTCTTCCAGCAATTCGTGGTTGATGCCTGGGCAGCTTGTGATCAGAACAAGCTGAGCTGGCTCCGAAACAATCAGGCCAAACTTAGAGGTGCTTTGTACAATGGTCTTGCTAATGTACTGCAACAAGGTGATATCAATCCAGAAGAAGTTGGACGCAGGGTTGTCTTACCATCAAGCTATGTTGGTGGAGACACATTCATGCAGCAGTTATATCAGGATAGTATGGCTCTGGTACGCCACTTTGGAAAGCCTTCACAGTTTATTACGTATACGGCTAATCCAATGTGGGCAGAGATTGAGGATGAGCTGTTTCCTGGTCAGACAGTTATTGACCGCCCAGATCTTGTAGAGTCTTCAATCTCAAGTTACGTGATCTGTTGGATCAAATCAAGCACAAGCACGTATTTCGTCCTTGGCGTGGCTGGGTCTGGACAATAGAATACCAGAAGCGTGGACTCCCTTAGCTTCATCTGCTGCTGTTTCTCAAAACAGATGTCCAATTTCTTACTCCTGTGAACATTGATAGATTTATATCAGCTGAAATCCCAACTGAAGATGACCTCATTGGTCAACAGTTGAGGACAATTATGCAGAGCACCATGGTACATACACAATGTGTCGGGGAAATGGTAATGCCTTGTGCATGAAAGACCTAAACCCAGCAGTTGTGACTAGCTGTCACAAGAGGTATCCACGTGATTTCTTGGAGGAGACAACAGTTCCTGAGAATGGATACCCCTTGTACCGGAGACGAAATACAGGCAGGTCTTTTATGATACCAGTTCCTGGATCTGCAGGTACCCTGACAGCTGGGATTGACAACCGTAGAGTTGTACCATACAGGCCCTATCTGTCTCTTCGCTATAATGCCCACATTAATGTAGAGGTTTGTGGTTCAGGCCAAGCTGTGAAGTATATGCACCAATATATTTACAAGGGTGGGGATAAGGCAACAGTCACTGTGGAGTCAGAGCATGATGAGATCAAGCGCTATTTGCATGGACGCTATTTAGGTCCAACTGAAGCAGTTTGGCGTTTGTATCAATTTGCTATACAGGATGAACAGCCACCTGTCACCCATCTGTTATTACATATGCCAGGGCAACAGGCAGTTTACTCTGCAGGACATGATAATTCAGATCACATTCGTGATCTAATTGAGGGATCTATGACTACACTGATGACATTCTTTACTTACAATGCACAGAATGAAGATGGCAGGCAATTCCTCTACTATGAATTTCCTGAGCACTTTGTCTGAGTACGTAAGATAGGATGGAAAATGAGGCAGAGCGGGACTGCAGTGGGGCGGATGTATTCAGCCAGTCGCTTTCAGGGTGAGAGATATTATCCCCGCCTACTATTAACGGGTGTTCGAGGAGCTACAAGCTTTGAAAATCTCAGAACAGTTGATGGTATGGTGTACCCAACATTTAAAGGGGCATGTATTGCTTTGGGATTCTCAGAGGATGATGGCGAGTGGGTAGCCCTCTTTAGGGAAGGTGCCCAGTTTATGACTGGTAGGGCCTTGCGACATCTATTTGCCTTGGCCCTGCAGTATACAACTATTAGCAATCCACTTGCCATTTGGGAAAGGTTTTGGCCAAGTATGAGTGATGATATTCGACATATCTTGGCTACTGGACAGGTCCCAGTACCTCCAGGAGCAGAGGAAATTGAAGGCCGAATTGACCCTGACTATGGTCTCTACCTTCTTCAAGAGTACTTGAAGGAGATTGGAAAGTCACTGCCAGAGTACGGGTTACCAGAACCAATCCTTTCATGGGTGACACAACAACCTGACTTCAATAATCGAATAATTGAGGAAGAATTAGCCTATGATCTACATCAGGAAGAGGAAACTTACAATATAATGAGAGCACAGCTCAATCAAGAGCAGAAAAATTGTTTTTCAGAAATATTAAATATTGTAGAAAAGTATGAGCAGAATCCTCGTGGCAATCATACGTCGGGTTTCTTTCTTCAAGGTACAGCTGGAACTGGCAAGGCATTTCTCCATAACCGTCTATGTAGTTACCTACGTGCTAGAGGCAAAATTGTACTCTGTGTTGCATCGTCTGGTATTGCAGCTCAATTGTTCCCAGGTGGCCGTACAGCTCACTCCAGGTTCAAGATTCCCGTATCCAATGCACTCAATAGTGGATGCAATATTACAAGCAACTCACCTCTTGCCCAGCTGATCAGAAAAACTTTACTAATTATTTGGGATGAGGTTCCTATGCAACACAAGTCCTGCTTTGAAGCAGTCAACTGGACCTTGAATGATATATGTCATGTGAGTGATAGTTCTCTGTTTGGTAAAATCCCTACTGTACTTGGTGCGGATTTTGCTCAAATCTTACAAGTAGTCAGGCGAGGTTCACAGCAGGCTACTGTTCAAGCCTGGCGCCAGCATAGTTCTATCGGGTACAGCTTGCAGGTGTTACGGCTTGGGACAAGTATGAGGATTGAGGCTAATAATTCCAACCAGATCTGCATCGACTTTCTCAAAAGTCTGGTGAATGATGCAAACATGTATGGAAAGATTAATCTACCTGCATATATTGGTAGAGTTGAAACAGTGGGTCATCTCTGTGATCAGCTCTATCCACAGGCATTGTTAACTGAAGCTGTTACATCTCACAGGGCACTTATTGGAAGGGCAATTCTGGCTTTCAAGAATGACACTGTGAATGATTTCAATAACAGTCATCTAGACAAGAGGCGTGGTACAGAACACCGCTTTGCGGCTACCAACAAGGTAGAGCTTTGTCAAGAAGCTGCAGACTCTGAACCCTATGCGGTAGAATATTTGCAGAGTATAAACTTGGCCTCAATACCCCCATCTTGTCTGAGATTGAAAATTGGAGTACCACTAATCCTTATCCGGAATTTGAGTCTGAAGCATGGGATGTCCAATCGTACAAGATTAAGGTTGTTGGGAATTAACCGCAACTGTTTACAGGTAGCGATTCTAGGTGGCAAGTGTGATGGTGCGATTCGCCTCCTGCTGCGGATAAAGCTTACCACCAGTGATGAGGAGCTGCCCTTCATCCTTGAAGGCAAGCAGTTCCCTGTACGTTTATGTTTCGCTATGCCTGTGAACAAATCTCAAGGCCCGTCTCTGAAACAGGTAGGTGTGGATCTTCTTACTGATGCATTTACCCATGGCCAACTTTATGTAGCACTGTTAAGAGTGACATCACTGGATGGACTTACTCTATTGCCATCCAGTAATACTCCAACAGTAACATCAAAAATTGTATATCCACAGGTCCTGCTTTGAGATACCTCTGTAATACAAATCTCCATTTTGACTTCTGCTCTAGCTAATCATTATATTCCTACAATATATTAGATATCAAGCCATGATCTGCATGCACTACAGCTTGCTGTTAATAATAGTACATTTATACTAGAACTGTGTTACTCTGCTTGCTTATTTCTTCTTTTCATACTGCGTATCCTGTGGAAGTACTCTTTTTCCATAACAGCATTGTTCCCTCATATCCTGACGTTTTTGACTGAATGGTTTTAATGAGGCTTTCTATATACTGTTTGCATTTTTTATCTTTGTTCAATAGATGCTTCTTAATATATATATCCATCTTTGCATTATTTATATACTTTGTTCTTACATAATCAACTAATTATTTATATTATTATCTCAATTCCTGCGATAAACTTGAATACCTATTATTATATCAACCACAACACACAGGACACATCCTCAAGGTCTTGAGGAGGGCGGCTGGTACAGGAGTGCCTAGACCTAGCCCACAAAAAACATAGTTTCACAACCGGAGGCGGTTTATGAAAACCGCTGCCCTTGCCAGGGGTGATCATTACCACCGATGTTTCCAGAATCAAGGCAGGCTATATCGCTAGAGCCAGAGTTGGCCTGCTATCCTGTTGGTAACATCGCCCGCCCGTGTCGAGGCAGGCTGAGGGGTGTGGCTAGCTCCGGGAGGTTTGGGTAGGTTGGAACCGCTTTGAGAGCGAGATTCCTTCGGTGTCCGAGTATTCTATGTATGCCTTATAGGCATCTGACCTCCACTGGCCCAAGGTCTGAATTTCGGTTTCAGAGATTCCGACCTTGGCTGCCCATGTTGCAGCGCCCCTTTGGAAGCTGTGTCCATTCCACCCACCATGGTCCAGCCCTGCAGTAATAGCCAGTCCTTATAACATATGCACCACATATTGTCTGGTAAAGGCTTGCTACTCAAGGGTTCGGAGAGAGAAGAGGGAGGCATACTGCCGTCGGTGGGTGTCGTGAGCGAGAAATTGCTCCATTGTGTGTAGAGGACATGCGATATCGAAGTTTGCAGCTATTGTTATTTTGACTCCCTTTCGGAACGTGTCAGGTTTGGAGGATGAGAGAGTCAGTTCCATATATGCCCCCATTGCTCATATTCTAATCCAGCTCTTGGATGACAAACCACCTGGAGAATGAAGGTCATAACTGGCAGTCAGCTGCCTTATAGGTGAACTCCCCAAGGCGGAGAAAGCCTGCGAAGGCTAGGGTAAAGGCGGCCTTAGTCACTATATCATTGTAGCTCATGGTTGATCAGTGACGGAGTATTAGTTGAAGGTGGGGTCGAATTAGGGGAGTGCGTCTCCTGTGCTCATGTTCCTGGTGGGCACGCTTGATACCCTGGATGGCTCACTCCAAACGAGGGTCTCAGAACGCTGTGCACTCGATTCAGAGATCAGGTTGGTGGGACTTAATGCCTGCGAGATAAAGCTTCGTTGTTTTCACTTTTAGTATTTCAGCTAAAGCGCGTAGGAACTCAATAAGCCAGGTTGCCTTTGCGGGAAATCATCCCCCATGTTGGTATTGGTAGCCAGAGAGTGTGCAGAAGGTTGTAAAACGACTTCGTGGCGTGCCATAGTTGCGCCTGCTCTATGGGGTGACCCCGCCCCAGTGGTAGTAAGCGGCTGCCTGTGACAATCCCAATTCGGGTTAGTTAGAAATCCAAGATCCAGGAGGCTGCATGTTGGTAGAAGTAACTGTGGGGCAAGGTCAGCTACCTTGTTGTATTCTGACTGTGAGTGCGCATCAGCCAGGGCATTTTCTGTTGTTGGAATCCAATTTGCTTCCAAGTCCATCAGCAAAAATTATTATATGCGTCCTGAGCGTCCCGTGCATCAGACGCTCAGGACGCTCAGAACGTTAACCGTTACTCTGGACGGAACGTCGGCCTGACGTCACGTCGGGACGCCATTCCCTATCTACCCCTGCGTCCTCGACGTCCCCACGACGTCCACCACCAAGCCCATGCGTCCAGATGCCCTCAGACCCTAAGCTCTCCCGCATCCCGACGATCTCCTTCCTGTGCCTCCCTCGTCATGGCGGAATCCAACTCCACTCTAGCATCCGGAT
>Ga0307517_10001775_pt1 | contig 35527 bp, 35 predicted proteins | sample 23_EM_MG_FD_194515 | JGI IMG/M metagenome (GOLD analysis project Ga0307517, IMG submission 194515) | Populus trichocarpa ectomycorrhiza microbial communities from riparian zone in the Pacific Northwest, United States - 23_EM | ecosystem: Host-associated > Plants > Roots > Unclassified | place... | reverse complement strand
CCCCTGGCCCCAAAAACCCCCCCCCCCCCCCCCCCCCCCCCGCGCAGTGGAAGAGGACATTGCACCCCCGGAGCCCCCCCCCAAAGAAAAATCTCACAGCCCACAACGACGCCAGCCACACAAATCCCACATAATCGCTCTTCCTAATTTCCGCCACCGCCCACACCAGAACCATTGGTGCCGGCCACACAAAAAAACAACCGAGGAATCACGGGCTCTCACTCGCTCACACATGATACAAAGCAGGAAGTATGATACGATAGGAAGGAAGCATTTACTCCAACCCGACGGAAAGCCATTAGCCAGTCAGTCCGGTCACTTACTATACCGGGTTGCCACCCGCCTTCAAGGATTTCCCATGATGGAGCCACGTCGGTGTACAGTACACGGACAGTTTTATATATCTGACACAAGACGGTTAGGTTATCCTTGGCAGGTGCACGGCTCACCCACTCGATTTCTGAAAAACAGAGTGGAGTTTTATTTAACCTCAGCGATGCAGTTTCGTTTTTTCCCAGCCTGAGGCTCGCGCGCATAGTATTCCTAGAGTACCGGACCGGTTATCCCCCCCCTCCCCCCAGGCAACAGTGTGGAATGGATAATGTTCCTAGTCTTCCCCTAGATACAGTAAATCCCGTTGCTTGACCGCCACCCTCGCCACCCTTATGAAGCGACATGGACCACACTATTGCGAAACTAGCTGGCGATCAAAGACCATCAGTCCAACCCCCCGGTTGTTTATCCCCGCCGAGAAATAGCGAGTCATAATAGCAGCCGGGTGGGCGGTGGCGAACATGCGACTCAAGACCGACGGGGAAGAAACTACTGCAGGATCGTTCGACTTATGTGAATGAGTAAACCCGAATGGGCTTGGATATGTTTCATGAAAGCTTTAGTTAGAGTGCAAAGAATCAGTAAGAATAGGCTCAATCACCCCCAGAAGGTACAGTTTCGTTTAAAACACATACTCCAAGTTAAAACGCTGTAATACTGTTTGGGGCTTAGTGCTCTATTAGAGGGACTAAAGCGTGATATAAGACTTAACTTGCGCAGTCATAAGATCGAAATGCTCTATGTATAACTTTTTTATTATTATATTTAATTCGCGTTGTGGCAAAAACAACCTTCAAGTGCCCACATCGGCATTTTCTTTGCCCGAGCCCCGAGAATAGGAAGCGTTATATTTATCCGCTGAATATAACTCAGAGAGATAAAATAACATTTCCATTCAACCGTCACCCATCTTGGAAAAAGGGTACAGAACTTTTGATCCCATCCGACATACACCGTAAAACCCAAATGAAAAGGCTATGGGAAAGCATGATAAACAGAGTCTACGAGTACAGTTTCTTGTTGAAATCATGTAATCCATGAACATTTCCTTCGGCCTGAGCGGAGACAGTTCTGATTTCGAAGCGGACAAAGCCGTCTTTGACCCCCTGTTGAAGCTCGGAAACACTCTGAACCCCAATATCTTGGAAAGAGTGTTGAAGGCCAGCCTGGAGGTATGGGACAAACTTTGTTACCGAGCCACGGTCCAAAACAGAGCCACTATATTCAGTCAGCTGTAATCCGGTATCAATAATAAAGAAACCTCACTACGAACCTTACTCCTTGAGCAACCCTGATCTTGTCACCCTCAGAAAAATATCTTCCAGTGGCGGCATTATCCCCAGTTCTCATGCTCTCCATCGCATCAATACTACCCATCCCACGGTAGGCTTTGACAAGCTTGCCCTCAGAGCTCAAGAAGTACTTGCCAGGTGACTCAGTCGTTCCAGCCAAGAGACCGCCCATCATGACAGTGCTAGCGCCCAGAGCAAGGCCCTTGACTATGTGACCAACGTTCTGAATGCCTCCGTCTGCTATGCAAGGAACACCAAAACGGCTGGCAAACTCACAAATGCTATAAACAGCAGCTGCCTGGGGGCGCCCGACCGCCATGACCTCCTGAGTAATGCAGGCTGACCCAGATCCCATACCAATACGAAGACCATCGGCACCGGCAGCAATCAGGCTCGCAGCTTGCTCTCTGGTAACAATGTTTCCGGCAATGACATCAATGTTGGGGAACTCCTTTTTGATCCACTTGATCATGGAAATTTGGTACAAGCTGTTACCCTGGGAGCTATCCAAGATTACAATGTCCAAGCCAGCCTCGGCAAGCTTTCTCAATCTAGCCTTGTCGTCCTCGCGAGTACCGATAGCCGCAGCACATAGCAATTGCTTGCTATAGGGGCGCTTGGAGGCGAGAGGAAAGTGAAGGTTCTTCATCAGATCAGAACGGGAGAGGAGCGCGGTAAGATTGCCGGCCTTGTCAACGATTGGGAGCTTTCCCTTCTTTGAAGAGCGAAGGATCCCATTAGCTTCGCGCAAGTTAATCCCTTCCGGAGCGGTAAGGAGCTCGGTGGTCATAACCTCCGAAAGAGCGGTAGTGTTATCTTTGTGGAATTGAATGTCACGCATGGTGACGATACCGATAAGCTTCGAGTGGAGATGGCCGTCCTCTAGAGTAGGCCTAGCATTAGCAATAAATCCCGCATGCTAAAAGTTAATGGGGGGGCAGAAATATTGTGCGGCCGATATCAGATAATTTCAGTTCTCCACACGAGATGTACGTCGATACGGTTGAACGAAAGTTATAATAGACTTTAATCATCATATGAAGCCCGTTGAAAAGCAATTGATGAAGAAAATTCGGTTCCTTACCAGTAATAGGAATTCCAGCAAATCCTTGCTTTGCTTTGACCGTTCTAACATCTCCGACAGTGTTCTTGGGACCCATGACAACGGGGTCCAAGATGAACCCGTTCTCGTACTTTTTGACCTTTCTCACCATCTCGGCCTGATCCTCAGCAGTGCAATTGTGGTGAATGACACCGACACCACCGAGAAGTGCCATAAAAATAGCCATCTGTTCCTCAGTTACTGTGTCCATCGGGGAAGAAACTAACGGGAGCTTGAGCGAAATCCGCTTGGTTATTTTTGAATCGAGAGTCACATCGGATGCTGGGAATCCAATGTAACCCGGAAGGATGAGAAAATCGTTGTATCTACCCTCGTAAAATGACACCGGATCAGAGCAAAATTCACTCCACAGAGGGAGACAGAGGGAACGAATGGGGAAGGAAATATGGAACTTACGTTAGACCTCCACGCTTGGAGGTATCAAGGAGAGAACGGACATCTAAGCCATCTCTCTCATATTCCCTCTCTAGAACGCTCAGGGCGGTTGAGTAGTCAAGGGGTTCAATGTTTGCTGCCGTGGAGGACATTTTGAAGGAACTATAAGGAGTGGTTGCAAGATAACTTGGAGGAAGATGGCTACTTGCAATCAATCGGAGGCGAAAGAGAAAGGGAAGTCGACTGAGCAAGGGACACCGGCATGCCAGTCCGAGAGAGAGAAGAAGAAGAAGAAGAAAGAAAGGGAGAGAAAGGAGGGAAGAGAAGGAAGAAAGGAACGGTCATCTAGGGTTAGGGGAAACTTTGTGAAGAAAAAAGGAAAAGATGGTTAGCGGGGAACGGGGAACGGGGGAGATGGCACTCATAAGGGGTTGTTGGTGGGGCAATTTTCGACCGCGTGGGATCCGGTCATCTGATAAGGTCAAAGATAATCTTCTCGTTGAGAGGTTATCGTATGATACGGGTATGATAGGGTATGCCGTGATACAGGTAAGTTACAAGTAACCTAAGAGCAGGGTGATTTCCTCCTCGTGATAGTGTATTATATAAGCAGCACGAAAGGATTTCTTTCAAGGGCAAATGCAAGCGACGAGAGGCTGGTTTCTGGCTTGTCCTGGCGAGCCTTGCTGCCCGCTTCAACATCCGGTTGGCAGTTCAGCTCAATCTGGTTCACACTAGCAACCAACCCTACGCCTAATGAGGAAGATTGTTTACCAAGGCCTGCTAGACACAACAACTTCACATTCGTCTCTAGCAACTAACCCGCATAAAACTTGCATCACAAGAAGTTGTACTAGTACTATGCCCTACAGAATTTTCCCTCTTCTCTCCTCTTCCTTCATGCCGAAGCTTTTATCATATTAAAAACCTTTATGGTTCCCCGTCCCCCATCCAATCTTCCTCAGCCCTCGCTCGCTCTTTTTCTGAGCTAGTTCGTCAGTCCCTTTTCTACGCAAAGGTGCCGTAAGCCCCTTCCCCAGTGTGCTTGTGCTCAGATGCGCACTGGCCACATTTATTATTATTTGTTTACTACCGAGACCTTTATCGGCCTGCCCTAATACCCACCACCACACAGAGCCCCCCCCCCCAACTACGCCAACAACTTCCTCCCACCATCGTCACCATCGTCACCTCGCTCTTTGTCCCCCTCCCCCTCATATTCCTCTCTTTATCGCTATACCCTCATACCTCCATTGCTATCGGTGCGAGCCATTACCTTGCGCCATTCACTCCCTTTGCAATGTCTCTATACGCAAACTCGTCGCCACACAGACGACAGCCATCAAACGCTTCAACCACATCCGTGACGTCGACAGCCTTCTCTTTTCCCTCTTCCCGCTCGACAACTGTTAGCTCGACAACATCAAACTCCTCCCGGTTCGGCTCTGTCGAGGCCCGGGAGGGTTCTACGAAACACAAACACACAATGTCTCTTGGTGCTAATATGTCACCCATGGTTTCCTCATACACCACAAACTCCATTCCTACGACCCCTCCAAGACCCCCCACCGGAACAACAAACTTCTCCCTCTCGGGTTCACGCCACTCCCGTGGTAATAGCCATCCCCCGCCCAGTGTCTCTGGATCGCCGCAAAGCAATGCTCCAGGCTCGCCAAGATCGTTACAACGACCTCTACCGACGCCAACGCCTTATAACTCGTCCTTTCGTCAATCTATGATTTCCGGCACTACCTCTCTCAAGGAAAGTGATATCGACTCACTGCGTAATAGCAGTGTCTCTCACTTTCGTACTTTATCCCGAATAAAGAATGAAGGCGCCAATCAGGAGTTTGCCATTGATGCCGGGCAGGATGTGGCGGGGATGTATGGTCGGAAGCGGCTACAGAGAGCAAACACCGACAACTTGACCAGCTGGGAGAGAATGAATTGGATGGACAAGCGGCGGCAGTATATCCAAGCCTACGAGTACTTGTGTCACATTGGCGAAGCCAAAGAGTAAGCCCCGTATAAAATTTAGCCCGCTTGCTTAGCTTACTTGGTTCTCGAACAGATGGTTGGAAAACTGCATTGGCGAACCAATCCCCCCAGTTGTCGAGCTGGAAGAAGCATTAAGGGATGGCGTAACCCTTGCGAAGCTAGTACGGGTATTTGCGCCTGAGTTAGTACCCAGAATATTTGAAGCAAAAAAGCTACAATTTCGCCATTCGGACAACATAGACCGCTTCTTCAAATTCCTCAAGAGAGTCGAGCTTCCAGATGTATTGCCCCTCTTGGTCCTCTCATACACTTACCATCACCGGCTAATTGCACCATAGATCTTTATATTCGAACTCACTGATCTTTACAACAAAAAGAACATTCCCAAAGTAATTTACTGTCTACATGCGCTCTCTTATCTCCTTATCCGCCTTGGTCTTACAGATAATTCTATTGGTAATCTTGTTGGAAAACTTGAGTTCACGGAAGCCGAAATTCAAAATACCCAGCGAGGTCTTGATATGGCTGGAGTCAGCCTTCCTTCCTTCCGGGGCGTAAACAAACATTTTGGCGATGCAGAGCCGGAGCCGGAACCGGTCGAATCAGAAGAGGACAGGATCGAAAGAGAGCTGAAAGAGGTGGAGCCAGACATAATCCACCTTCAAAGAATATGCAGGGGGTTTTTGGTCCGCAACAGGTTGGGCCAACATATGGAACTCCTTTGGGATTCGGAGGACTCTCTCATCGAATTGCAGGCTCTTGTTAGAGGAATGTTTGCCCGTATCGCATTTGGATATAAGGCGGATATGGCCAAGTGGGCCAAGGACGTTCAGGCACACACCAGAGGTTACCTCATTCGACAAGCCATATCACGCCAGTTACGACACTTCACGAGTCATGAGAGATTGATTATACGACTTCAGGCCCGATACCGAGGACAAAAATTAAGGGAAAAGTTCAGGAAACAGAGGATGGAGCTGGAACTAGCAATGATTGGAATTATAGAGCTACAAGCCGCGGCAAGAGGTATGCTCTTGAGAGCGAGACTTGGTGCTCAGATGGGTGACGTATATGAGAATGAGGATGATGTCGTGGATCTCCAAGCAAGAGCCAGAGGCGCTTTGCTGCGAATGAGCCTCGCTGCCAAGATGGACGATGTTTTCGAAAGCGAACAAGGAATCACCGATGTACAATCCGCGATCCGTGGAGTGTTGGCGCGGAGGAAGAAGGACCGCCTACTCAGCGACTTGAATGATACCGGGAAAGCAGTTACAGCATTACAAGGGGCTATCCGAGGGAAATTGGTGCGGAAAGCAATTTCAAAGGACGCTGAAAATTTAAGGAAAGCCGATGATTCTCTCACCAGAATGATGGCCGGTGCCCGAGGCATGCTTGTGAGGAAAGCCATCCAGCGAGACCTCGCAGCATTGAAGGAAGTAGAGATCGCGGTTTCAGCACTACAGGCCGCTGCTCGGGGTGCCTTAGTCAGGAAAAATATGGAGAGAGACCAAGGAACCCTCAACGCCGAGGATAGCGTTCTCCCATACCTCCAAGCAGCAATTAGAGGCTATATGGTTCGTCAGAATTTCAGCGCAGGCAAGGCAGCCCTTGAGGCCAACGTGGAATTATGGACCAGACTACAGGCTATCGGAAGAGCAAACCTCGTCAGAGCGGAATACCGGCGGAAGCTAGAACGCCTTGCGGAGGCCACTGAGGATGTGATAGAACTTCAAGCCCATGTCCGAGGTGCCCTGGCCAGGAGCGCCTTTGACGCCATACTGGATGAGCTAGATGCCCAAGTCGAAGCCGTTGTTGATTTACAATCGAGAGCTCGAGGTGCTCTCCAACGCTGGGCTGTCTCGGATATTCTAGATGCCCTCGATAGTGAGGTCGACAGTATCATTGATACCCAAGCACACGCTCGTGGATTCCTATTCCGCCAACGGCAAGGGCGATTCCTGGATGAACTGTTTTCCGAGATGGATTCGATCATTGAAACGCAAGCTGCAATCCGAGGTGCTCTGGTCAGAAGCTATGTAGACGATATCATTCTAGCAGTTCAAGACGAAGAGGATACCATTATTGAACTTCAGGCTGCAGCACGAGGCTTTTTACAAAGGAAAGTGTTTTTCGGGAAATTAAAGCATTTCAAGGAAAATATGGAAAAGGTTGTGAAGATTCAGAGTTTTGTTCGAGCAAAGCAGCAAGGGGAGGCCTATAAATCGCTGAGTAAGTACCTTTCGCCACCCTAATACTGCATACACTCATACTTACGCTTCTCCAGTGGGCGGCAAGAATCCACCAATCGGGACCGTGAAGAATTTTGTCCATCTTCTCAATGATAGCGATTTCGACTTTGATGAAGAAATCGAATTCGAAACCCTTCGAAAGAACGTTGTCCAGCACGTCCGAGCCAATGAGCTGGCCGAAGCCTACGTTAGCCAGCTTGACATCAAAATTGCCTTGCTCGTCAAGAACAAGATCACTCTGGACGAAATCATCAAGCACCAAAAACGATTTACCGGCCATGTCGGAAATCTGCTCAGCAACACAGCAATAGCTAGCTCCGATCCCTTCGACCTCAAAGCCCTCAACAACAACTCTCGCAAGAGGCTTGAGCGTTACCAGCAAATGTTTTTTGCCCTTCAGACCCAGCCATTATACCTCACTAGGTTATTCAAACGAGTTCGAGAGCAAAATACACCTGATCAAGAGCTAAAGAAAATCGAAAATTTAGTGATGGGGATTTTCGGATATGCTCAGAAGAGGCGTGAGGAGTACTACCTATTAAAGCTAATTGCAAAGAGTATCAAAGAAGAGGTGGACAACTGCAGCCGCCCGGAAGAGTACCTAAGAGTCAATTTCTTCTGGATGAAACTGGCCATGAATTACATTCGATCGCCAAGGGATAGAAAGTTCATGAGACACGTCCTTGGAACCCTGGTTAGGGAGGAATTCATCGAGAATGAGGAGCTTGACCTCGAATGCGATCCCCAGCAAATTTATTTATCCTCCATCAACAACGAGGAACTCCGAACCGGCAAAAGATCCAAACGCGATCCAAACGTTGGTCGTGACATAGCGATCAAGGACCAAGAAACCCGGGAGACCTTCGTTGCTCATCTCTCCGCTCTGAGGAATCTTGCTTACGACTTCATAAGCTCTCTTGAAGACAATCTCAATCTAATGCCGTATGGCATACGATATATCGCCCAGCAATCTGTTAAAGCACTCACGGAGCGGTTCCCCGATGAAAACGAGGAAACGATTTTGCAAATTGTTGAGAACTTCATCTACCAGAAGTATTGGGGCCCCGCGGTGGTGGCTCCCGAGAGCTATGGTGTTATTGAAAAAGCCCCGGCTCCAATGCAGAAGAAAAATCTTGCTGAACTTGGGAAGCTCTTGAATCAAATCTCCAGCGGACGTCTCTTCGCGCAAGCCAATCTTTTCTTACAGCCTCTCAATCACCATATCCCCGAGGCGGTTGGCCGGATGAAAAGCATTTTCAGGACAATCATCGGCGTTCCTGACCTAAAGACGCGTTTCGACATGGACGAGTTTGAAGATCTCACAAGCAAAGAGAAACCTACCCTTTATATCAAGATGTCGGACATCTTCACCATCCATCGTTTGATCGCTCAGGATATTGAATCCATTGCGCCTAGCAAGGAAGACCAGATGAGGGTCATTATCAGCGAGCTCGGGAGTGTCAAGACTTCAGAAGCTGAGCTGAAGAATGTCGGCAATACTGAGATTGGGCTCCATCTCGACCCTCACTTTCAGAAGATTGAGGATCCAGATAGCGAGGTTAATGCACTATTCGTTGAAACCAAGCGCTGTATTCTTTATATCATCCGTGTACAAACCGGCTCAACCCTTATGGAAATCCTCGTAAAGCCCATCACTGTTGAGGATGAAGAACGGTGGGAGACCCTCTTGGAGGAAGAGCGAGCACAAACCGGAAAGAAGAAGAACGCTTATGCAGACGCGACAACCCTCTGCGACATTAATTCGTGAGTTTTTTCCTCCCTGATCATAGCACAGCACTAACATAACCCACAGTATGACATACGGAGAGCTCAAGAGGACTTCCTTGGAATGCATAATCCGGCTAGAATCGACTGGGAAAATCACTCGCAAGAACCAGTACCAGGACCTTTTAAATGCCATTGCGCTCGATATCCGAACGAAGCACAGGCGCCGAGTCCAACGAGCCAGAGAAGTTGAAGGTGTCAAATTAACTCTTGCACACCTAAACGAGAAGGCCGTCTATCTAGAGGGCCAGCTTCAGAGCTACAATGACTATATCGAACAAGCGATGGTCACGCTCCAGACAAAGAAGGGGAAAAAGAAGGTCGTCCTGCCTTTCACTAGGCAGTACTTCCACATGCGAGAACTCCAGAAATCTGGCCGGGTGCCTGAATTTGGATCCTTCAAATATAATGCAAGAGGATTGGCGGATAAAGGCGTGTTGGTGAGTTTGGCAGGCTTTCCAGAGAGGAAATGGGATAAAGTTGGCTTCACCATCTCCTCAGAGGTAATCGGTGTTTTCCATATCGAAGCCAGCAATGGCAGTATGATGATTCCTGGGGCCAGCGCGGATGTCTTGTTGGACGATCTACTACAGGTACATTACTCCAAAAACGCAAGCAAGTCATATGGAGAACTAACGCCCCTTTAGAAGCAATTCCACAACAACCAGTTCCTGGTGGTGTGTGACGGCACGATCAAGTTTAACGTAAACTTGCTCCTTCATCTTATCTTCCGGAAGTTCTATCGCGATGAATAAATCGTGTTTCTGCTTTTTTTCTTCCTTGCCTTTCTAGCGTTCCTTCTATCGTTCTTAAATCATAGCACAAAATCATAGCATGTTCTTTCCTTGGTTGGGCATAGCCGGTATCGAAGTAGGGCTGGGGTATAAAAGCGGTTAGCCGGATATTGGGACTGAGGCGTTTTCTTGTCAATCATACCACTCTTCTTTGTATGTGTTTTGTTATTTTTCCTTCCTTCCCAAAGCATTCGTGCCAGGGGCCGCTTCCCTATTCAATTTTTACCTAAACAAAACCCTTTTCCCTTTTTCCTTGTAAATCACACGTCTTCTCTTTTATTTTTGGTGGGAGTTGGCTTTTTTTGTCCCTAACTTTTTGTTTTCTTTTCCTATTATCTCTCCTTCCTGATGGGCTGGCCTGGACAACGGATACCTATACCCTTTACCCTTCTCGGCCTACTGCTGTGAAACTCCGATTTACATACAGTCTGCTCCAGCGTCACGAGATTCCAGCACTAAGAAAACTGCGCAGAAAATATGCTGCAAAGGCTTCCTGACCCTCGCCACTCGGGAATCCCGCGACGCGGGAACAGGCTGTGATCCTCACTTGACTTACTGTCTCCTGGTGCGCAGGGTGCAATAAGTACCCATTAAAATAATTCTTGGTGTATTCGGCCATGGGTCATTAAAAAAAAAAATCGCATCCCGTTCGCTCTGCGGTAAACAAGCAATACCGTACATCGACTAGCCAGTATTACATTACGGTACGGTGGGCAGTCATGTGAGAACTCTAATTGTTGAACTCTGTTTACGAGTATATTTTTGTTGACGCTTTGGGCCTCTCATTGTATTTTTTTTTGGGGGGGGGCGGGAGTCATGATTTTTGTAAACAGCGAGTCATTGGGCCGCTCGGTCGCTCGGTTTCGTGAGTTCTGGGGAAAGTGCGGGTAGGGCTATCCAATGGGATATTTTGGAATACTCATTAGTTGAAAGTCTCAAGGAGCGTGGATTGTAGCCACGATATCAACCGTGACAATTATCTATCTTGGTCATTGTGGGCCTTGGTTGGTTGCATCAAGCCTTGTTTGTTGTGTCGAGCTATTTGGGGTGAGTGATTTATCATGATCGCCCCTGGTCATAAGTCAGATTTAGAAGGTCACTGTCAACGCTCAAGAAGCAGCCACCAACCACCACCAACCACTACCAGAGCAGTGAGATTGCATGCGGAAATCTTGAATGCGTGACACTTCCCTTGACACTAATTTACAGTAAGTTATCTGTAGTTTTCTCGAAGGGCTAGAAGAGGGGACATGTTGTTGTGGCGGGGGCAGTGCCGCAGTGGCGAGTGATGTGCGAGCAGTGTTGAGACACTGGCGGTTGCTACAGCAACGAATGATGCAGGGTTTCCCACGCGCCTTGGCTACCCTAAACAAACAGCAAGTCTGGCCTTTCAAAGAGTCAAAAGCTTCAACTTTCCTCACTCTCCTACTCTCCGATCCTTCATTCCCCCGTCAATCCTTCCTCCCCCCCCCCCCAAAACATCTACCGATTGACGACAAAAAAACAACCACACTTTCCAACCAACAATTGATCAAGTTGTTTGTGTAGTTTGAAAAATACAGGAAACCACAGCTCTGTTTTGACACTCCTTTATTATTTTTCTTGGTTTCTCTGAACGGTAAAATGTTTGAGAAGTCTTCGATTTCGGTGACTGGTGGGATATTTCCATGAACCTATTTCTTGATCCAGAAATTCACTAACCTTAACTTATTCTTTCTAGTCCGGGTCCGTCCGTTCAGTATTCGAGAAGCCGCTCAAGTGTTTGTTTACCCCACCCTAGTATCCGGATGAAAAGTTTCTCAGCTAACGGAATGTTTCAGGACACGAATTGAAGATTCACCATCATTTTTTGGCGACGGCTCCCTGGTTGCAGCGCCCCCTCCAAAGCTTACAGGGAAAGGTATTCGAAGTGTAGTCAAAGTTATAGATGATCGTGTACTGTGCGTTGCCCCCCCTCACCCCTCACTTTCCATTTCAATCCGAGCTAATCTGATTGGATTGTCAGAGTATTCGATCCCCCGGAAGGAAATCCTGTAGCACGGTATCAGAAGACGATTGTTCCGCAGGGAAAGAGAGTCAAGGATATGCGATTTGGCTTCGATAAGGTTTTCGATGAGAACTCTACTCAAGAAGACGTTTACGAATCTACAACCAAATCGCTGCTGGACAGTGTATTGGATGGATATAATGCTACGGTGTTCGCTTATGGAGCTACTGGATGCGGAAAGACACATACCATCAGGTTTGAGGGCCCCCTATTCTTAGGCTTCCATTTGTGCTAACTTGATTGTTCACTTAAAGTGGAACTCCACAACACCCGGGGATAATTTTCCTTACTTGCGCAGAGTTATTCGAGAGAATCGGATTGCTGGCAGACGAAAAGGAGATCGAATTGACACTTTCGTATCTCGAAATATACAATGAGACTATCCGAGACCTTTTGGTCCCAGGTGGAAGCAAGATGGGGTTGCAGCTTCGGGAGGACTCGAGCCAGAATATCTCCGTTGCCGGACTATCAACACACCAGCCAAAGAACGTCCAGCAAGTCATGAATATGATTTTGATGGGTAACCAAAATCGTACAATGTCACCGACAGAAGCGAACGCTACTTCATCTCGTTCCCACGCCGTTTTACAAATCAACGTTCTGCAGAAGCCCAAGACTGCTGGTCTCTCGGAGAATCATCTAATGGCGACGTTATCAATTATTGATCTTGCCGGAAGTGAGCGTGCATCTGTCACTAAGAATCGAGGAGACCGGCTACTGGAAGGCGCCAATATCAACCGGTCCCTGCTTGGTAAGTATACACAACTTGGCTCACTCGTGTTTATGCTTGTGCTGATTGTACAAACAGCTCTGGGAAACTGCATCAACGCTCTCTGTGATCCTCACAAGTCGAACCATATCCCTTATCGAGACTCTAAACTCACTCGATTGCTTAAGTTCTCGTTAGGGGGAAATTGCAAAACGGTCATGATTGTTTGCGTCAGTCCCTCTAGTCAGCACTATGAGGAGACCCACAATACCCTTAAATACGCGGATCGAGCAAAGAATATCAAGACCAAGATTTCCAGAAATACGATGAACGTCAATAGGCATGTTAGTCAGTATGTGAAAGCGATCTATGAACTCCGGGGCGAGGTGGAGGAGCTCAGGAAGCGGTTGGGCGATTCTACCAGGGAGGCGATGGAAAAGATTGTTCGACAGGGCTCTGCCAAAGAGAACTCAATCAAGGATGGGATGAAAAGGCTGAGAGCGGCTTTTGAACAGTCTAAGGAAATGAGGTGTGAAAGGATTAATGATCTCAAGAACCTCAGGATGGTGGAGAGACGGACGTCGGTGGTGACTGCATGGATAGCTGCTTTTGACCAGGCCTTTGATAGTTATCAGACTGAGGATCCCCCGGCTTGCGTGCTGAAGATGCGTGCTGAGGCACAGAAGGTCATACTTGATCTGCGCGGAAACCACCAGTATCTTCAGCAAAAACTTGTGGGACCTAACTGGGAGAAAGTCATCGATTCTGCCCTGCAGGCGAGTCTGCGGAGTCTACAGGCCCATGATGGGGTTACAGAAACCGATGTCGCTACATTGACCTGCGAGGCTAATCTTCTAAGGAAAACTGCTGAAAGAGATATCCTGCATGCGATCGCTGAAGTTGATGTGGACTTTTCAGCTATAGTTCACACTCTTTCGAAAGCCCACTTCGAGACCGTTGGTACGATAACTCGTATCCTCGAGTCAAATGTGACGGAGGAAGAGGCGCTAGAATTGGCTAAGAAATCCTTATTCGAGGTTCAGCGGGGTGCATCTGATGCCGCTTCTCATGTTATCAAGCCGAGTGGAGAGCTGGTTTCGGGCGAGTCTTATGATTCATACAGACCTGCTTCGCCACGGAAGAAGAAGTTGCCCCGAGTGAGCTTGAGTATGGCTTCCCCAGCGAAGCCATCTCAGCTCCCCCAACTTGGAATTATTCATTCTGCCTCACCTGTGCGATATTCACCCCGGCCGATCAAGGTCAAGACCCCGAAAAAGGCTGTCAAGTTCGGTAAGAAGAAGCGTGTGAGATGGCAGGATGAGACTGAGGATTCGTCGTTCACTTTAGAAGAACCGAGAAGAAAGAGATTGGAGGAGCCTTCAATTCTCTACGATGACTCGTCATCAATCCTAGTAGCACCCCTTGAGAATGAGCCATCATTCTCCGCAATGAATTTCTCCACCGAGGAAGCACCCGGGATCATGCAACCGCCTATCAGGCCGAGGAACAACCGTTTGGCAGTAGGTTTCTTGTCGAAAAACCGGGAATCATTGGCGGCGGTTCCGCCTGCGGAGATCCCATTACCCTCAGACTCCCCATTAAGGTCATTCGATACCGAGCAGGCTATCAACAGGGTGAGGACGAACGCTGATGTTTTAAGTGACCCCAGTTCATCAGACGAGGCAAAGCCCTGGAGATCCCACGCTCGCCCATCCAAAAGCGCCATGCGGAAATCAATCGCGTCGTCCACCGTCAGTAGGCCAGTAGGCAAGCGGCGGAGCCCATCTTGCTCGAGCCAATTGAGCCCAGATAACGGATTGTTCAAGATCGGACATGCACGCAGAATGCCTCGAGGCGATAAGGAGAATGGAAGTATAACAACGGTGCTGAGTCCTAAGAGCAACGGTATCAAGACGGGAGCAAGGAGAATGACTATTAATGGGCCGGGCGGTGGGAGCCTTCGAATCAGCAGTAAGAACGCGATGCTATTGGGCCAAATTAGCGAAGGAAACGAGAGGGAGAGTATGGCATTTCCTGGAAAGCAGAATTGGCGCTAGACGTTTGTTTTTTTGACATGCGAGAGTTTCTTTCCTCTGATGTTTGGCGTAATTTGGATGGATTACTTGTTTTGTTTTCATTCTTTTCTCTTCCTTCTACAGTAGCTGGAGAGAGTTCATTGAAGTGGAAGTCTTAATATCGTCATTAGATGAAGGCGGGGGTGAAGCTTGTATGGCGCGCATTTGAGGAAAGAAAGAGTGTAGAGATGGGAGACCGACAATTCTTTGCGGACTTCTATCGTATGAATGCTTCTCCTGCAGTGTTTTCTTTCTTCCCCCTTGCTGCTTCTTTCATTACCACTGGATTATTCCTTTTTTTCTTCTCTTTTCCTTTTCTTGTTTACCTTATTCCATCCCACTCTATATTGATCACACACTTATTTCTCTTTTTCGCCTTTCTCAAGTGAATTCTGTCAACACCAGCACACCGGTACCTGCCAGGAAAGTTATGTTTATGTTTACCTTAGATTTCGGGGGGGGTGGCTTGGAGTTTGTTTTTAAGAGACTGAGAGAAGGTATTTTCTCTTTTTGATGGGCGCTGTTGAAAGCTTAATTGGACCTTAAACCCATCTCGAGCTGCACTCTTGTGATTAAAATTGGAGACCACGTTATTGTTTGTGAAGGGCTGTATCTGACGATGGTGAACCTCGTTATAATGAATCCCTGGTTATGGAACAGTGCCCCGCGGCCACGGTAGCGGATTTACTGTAGAGCGCAGTTTGTTATGATCAGTGAACGATACTCTTGAGTCGGAATTCTCGGCGTTCATTATAGACAAGTGCGGCTGTAGTGACATTGTAGTGGTATCGTACTGGTGGGGGGGTTCGCGTTGTTTGGGTAGGTAAAAGTGCGGTCAATTGATATATTAACCACGTGAGTCCGACAAGAAAAATTTGGTGAACCTTTCGGTTGCAGAGCGCGTTGGGTAGATAAGACACGTGACTATTCTACCTTATCGGCCGCACTTATAGCGCGAGTCTTGGCAGGGACGGAGAGCTTCACCCCACCTTCGGAGAGTTGCCACCTTTCCTCCATCCGAGGAGATTTCTACCGCACACCACAACACAACGGTCAACGAGTCTTTACGTCGTTTCTTTCCTTTTCCTAGCTATCATCATAACTTACTATTATACACACAACTCCTACCAACTCGCAAGTCCACACCTATACAACCTACCAACCAACCAACCAACCAGCTACCCTCCACCACCCCATCAAAAAAACCAAAAATGACAACAATCGAGGTACCCTTCTCCCCCCCCCTCCTCCTCCCCCCCCCCTCCCTCCCCTTCCCATACTAACCAACCCACCCCGCACAGACCCCCCCAACCCCCAAAACCCACACCCTCCTCCTAAAATCCCACCGCACGACCATCCTCCTCTACGCCCGGGAGTCGGACCCGCTCTCGCAGATAAAGTCCCAGATCCACGCGCACCTCACCATCAACGCCGCCAACCTGGAGGCCCTGGATTCCGGCCTGAAGATCCCCGCCTCGCCGGACGAGATTGTGCTCGCCACGCACCAGCAGATCAGCTGCGGGGGTCTGTGCGACTGGGTGGAGGTGCACGGGCAGGATAAGGGGATATGCACCGTTGCCAGTTTGGGCCTTAGGGATTGTGGGGTTTTGGCTTGGAGGGTGAGGGGTGATGATGATGATGATGTTGTGGGGGAGGTGGGGGGATTTTTTGTTGAGGTTGCTGGGGAGGAGGAGGAGGAGGAAGAGGAGGATGAAGAGGAGGAGGATGAGGATGGGGAGGAGGATGGGGAGGAAGGGGGGAATGGGAATGGGAATGGGTATTGGGAGGAGGAGGATGGGGAGTTGGAGATGAGGTGAAGGTGAAGGTGAAGTGGGAGGGGGAAAAAAAAAATCGGGGGTTTTTGTTTTGTTTCTATTTGCTGGATGGGTTGTTGTAGCTCGTTCGAAATTTCCACTTACGGTACTTGTGGTTGGCGGGCGAAGGTACAAGTACATGGTTAGTCTGTAGGGAATTACCACACTGTATTTTGTGGGAGAGAGCGAGTAGTGCATGTACGGTACTGGAACATTAAACATCTAGCTTAATTCTATCTGGGAAACCTCGATGTAACGTTTTGCATTCATTCATTCATTCTCGTGATGACCTCTTTTTTCCCCCCAACACCACTCTACCAATTGTGCATTCTGAAATAACCTTCCATCTTCAATCTACGGATACACCGTAGCCTCAGTATTCGTCTCCCCTTTCCAAGCAAGCGAGCGTTCTAAAAAGATATAGAGGGAAAAAAAAACATAAACTTTTATCTCAATTCTTCCCCCACCACACTACTCATCCTTCTTACTCCTATCAATCAACTCCTGCACCCTCGCCGCCTGCTCCGCATTCCTAAACTCATCCCGTTTATACGCGACGAAGAGAATGAAACCTGTGATGGCGACAATGACATCGATGATATGCACGGTCCACCATACATGCTGAATGCCAAGTTTGCAGGTTTGGTATTCGAATTTCCAGGCTTTTTTACACACCACCATCATGATTAGTCCAGTTAGATAATAAGCTAGCGAGGGAGTAAGTGGACAAGAGGACATACAATCACTTTCAAGATCAAACCAAGCAGACACCAACCCAGCATTCCCCCCAAACTCGCCCATCATGCTTCGCACCGTAACCTCCCGCACGCCTTCCAGCCCGCCTTCCATCTCCTTCTCCCGCCACTCTTCCCACGAGCTCTGATTCCAGCCCGTTTCTCCACCGATCCAGGAGTGGCGTACGTCGCAGCCGACGTGGTCGTGTCCGGTGAGTACCATACCGTGTTCCTTCGCTTTGGCGTCCTCATCATCGCCGCCGCCGGTGGTGGGCAGGCCGAATGCCCGGTCGAGGAGCAGCTCGCTGGAGGTTTCGGAGAGGTGGTTCTGCTCCTTTATTCCGCCGCCGTGGTGGGCTGGGTAGTGGGTTACTAGCGGCGCGTCGGCGCAGAGGCCCGCGGGCTTGTGGAGGGGGAGGTGGGTGAGGAGGAGGGAGGACTGGCGGAGAGAGGGGGATTTGGACTCGAGAGATTGGTCGAGGAGGGCGTGTGAGGCGTCTTGTATCGTGGGGTCTAGGATTGGGGAATCTAGTGGGAGGGAGTTTAGGATTATTAGGCGGAGGGTTGGGGGGATGTTCTGTGATTGTTCTTCTTGGGTTGTTGTGTCGGTGGTGGTGCTATTGCTAGCAGAGATAGAGGCGTTGGGCGTAAAGTTAACCATATAATTAACGACCCCAAACATCTCCTCGAACCGCGTGATCCGGCTCCAATCCATATCCCCGGCATACCCGATATCGTGATTTCCGGGAACGATAATCACCTTCTTCCGCCAAACCTCCCGATCCGCGGCGATATTCCCCGCGTACCGCTCCACATCCTCACCCGTCACCTTCCCCTCCCCTTCCTCCTTCCCGCCAAAGATGCGCCAAAACCTCTCGCCACGGATCTTGAACTCCTCATCGCTGATCCACTGCGAGCCCAGCAGGTCGCCTAGTACCACCGTGTGCGTGGGCGCCAGCATTTGCCGGGTGGTGCGGAATACATGGCGGAGGTAGAGATCGTTGCCCCAGAGGTCCAGCACCTTGCCCAGTCCGCGGATGGTGAGGCCGATGTCGGTGGGATGCACGTAGTCCCATAGAGAGGAGGAAGGGGAGGATGTGTCTGTCGTTGCTTCTGCTGCTGCTGCTGCTATTGACTCGGCGGTTTTGTACTTTTGTAGTGTAGAGTCGCCCTCTAGCTGTGGGTCTGCCAACGCTAGCAGGCGGAAGGGTGCCTCGCTCCCGTCCGGCTGGGGCGTGAAGGCGCAGAAGTGGAAGACGGGATAGAAGTATAGGTATAGGTTTAGGAAGACGGCCAGTGGGAGGAGGAGGTCTAGGTGGACTATTATTAGGATGTTTTTTAGCGTCATTTTGGTGAGAGGTACCGGTACCGGTTTTTGGCCATGTAGATATATGCAGAAATGGGGAGAAGAAGGAAGGGAAATAGAGGTTTGGGGGTAAAGCTGTGTGAGTAGGTAGGATGGGATAGGAGAGGTGGTCGGGAAAGAAGGAGAAGGAGAAGGTCTTTTGGTGTCGGTGAATTTCGAGTACAGGCGCTATGGTCGGATGCAGTGCAATCTAATCAAACCAGCTTACCTCTTCCCCCATGGCCACCGTTGCTTCCCCCAGCTCAATCAAGCTGAGTAGAGCCCCCTCCCGTCCAACCGCCGTTGCAAGATGTTTTGCCTTGAACTCTAGCCAGCTTGTCAGGTTGCACAAGAAAAGGGTCCAGGCTAAATACCGATTCCAACGTGAAAGCCCGCTTAACGGGAGTTTGACATATCCGAGTGAAATCAACTATTTGGCTAGTAGTATCATAAAAACTTATGTTACGAGTAGAAATTTAAAAAGGGGATAATTCGCCAATCAGTAGCATATTCTACATTGGAAAGTTTTGTAGGTGCGTTGAATTTAAGGCGAAGTGGAACTATGGAATTCTGAAGCACACATCGAACAATGGACGAAAGGGAGCAGTGTATTTGGGTTAGGCTGGGGGCTGATATGATATGTAATCGAGCCTGGGATGTAACTAGGGGGTTGTAATTGGGTATGATACGGGTTTTGGGTGAGCTCCGCGTGCTGGGAAGCGAATGTTCTGAATATGATCTCGTCATCCTCCACTTCTCCCCAATTCATATGGCCGACCAAGGTTCGATCCTTAGCACCTCGCCATCCGAATCCCTTTCACGAGAACAAATGCTCTTGTTTATTTCCCAAGCATCACAATAGCCCCGCCCCTCAATCATATAAAAAGCGTATAGACTCCGGGAAAAACTAGGTGCAGAGAGAAATGGGGGGGAAGAAAAAAAAAGAGAGAGAGATAATAACGAAGAACCCCAAAGGAACCGAACAACCCTTTATTTTTTGGTTTAGAAATACCGTTTTTTTTGTTTACATGACAACACCAGAGTTTGAGGCAATACGCTGGGGGTAAGGAGGATTAGCATATGGTACGAAGGAGGGAAGTATGGGTAGCTCACAGGCCACAAGTCCGCCGCCTCTTTACCAACAGGGCCAGTAATAGCGGATCCCTTCATTTCACCCTTAGGATTGACGATCTAACCATCACCACCATCACCATCGTTAATTTTCCTACTCTTCTCCCAATATTGGTTCCTCCGGAGAAGTACATACCACTCCAGCATTGTCCTCAAAATATAGGTAAACCCCATCAGCCCTCCTCCACGGCTTGCTCTGGCGCACGACAACTGCCGGCATAACCTTCTTGCGCAGCTCGGGCTTTCCCTTCTTCACAGTAGCCATAACCATGTCGCCAACACCGGCGGCCGGGAGACGGTTGAGACGAGCACCGATTCCCTTGACGGAGATGATGTACAGGTTGCGGGCACCGCTGTTGTCGCAGCAGTTCATCACCGCGCCGACGGGGAGACCGAGGGTCATCTTGAGCTTGTTGCCGGCGGCACCTCCACGACTTTATTCATTTCATTAGCTTTCCAGGAAAATTACGAGAGCAGGGGGGGGGATTATACCCTCTTTTTGCCATTTCAACTTGCTGCTTGGTGGGTTAGTTGTGGGAGATTGGGGATGAAGTTGGAGAGTTTTAGGAGCGGCGTCGGAGAAATTGGTGGGTGCTGCTGGTGGAAAGTTCCCGCGTAGGCTCGGCTGATCGTGTGTTGGTGTGGTGCGTTTGAGGGTTTGGTGGGGTCGCTTGTTGATTAGGGCTTCGTTCAGAACTACCAGTCACCTTGATCTGATTAGATAACCATCTCCTGAGAATATTGCGAATCATGGATGGTGATTCGGCCAACAAGATGGTACTGTAAAAATTCGAATAATTGAACCGGGTGAGTCCAAAATTCTCTTCATCGGAAAGGGGGCAAAAGCGCAGTTCCTTTCCCCCTTGCGAGACAGACAGAGAAAATTATATTTTTTCCTTGACCTTACCGAGACCGGAAGCCCAGCGACATAGCTTCAATTATTCGAATTTTTACTGCATATAACACAAGACCGGGAGGGTTGGGACAGAATGATTAAAGCTACTGTGAGGAAGATGACAGGGCTTAATCTCCCGTGAGTCTAATAAATAAGCCGCACCACTATGTCACAGCTGAACCTTTCACATCAAAGTACAGGTAAAACTACTCGGTATATATTGTGACATCTTCGACCCTTACTAGCCCACATGCAGCCCCCGCAGTAGCCCATCCTCCACAATTGCCATTGGGGTTCCAGCACACAGAAGCAATAGCAGATTGCTCTGGGTAAACCTGTCAATCTCACAATTTAGCCAGTCAATTCCGCCCTCCCTCCTCGCCCCTCTCCTCCCGGACAATGAACTTACCGTTGAATGAACCATGGCACTGAGCGGCTCCTTCATCTCGAGCTTAAACCCCTCATTAATCCTAAACATCCCGGTACTCTGCGCAAACTCCAGCTGGAACCAAGTCTGCTGGTAGTTCTTAATCTTCGCATGAAACATTCTCCGTGCCGGATTCGAAAAGATAACTTCTCCCTCGGTGCCCCCACTCAGCACAAATGTATGCATTCTAGAGGAAGCAACGGAGCCACCAATGCCACCGTGTCGGGCGAGCATGGTTGAGGAATAGAAGCGGCGGAGCGGGTAGTACTTTATCCATGCTCCTTCTTCACTGGAGACGGCGGCTTGGAGGGCGTCAACCCAGGCGATTGACTGAGGGGCGATGCGGGAGCGGTTATTGACGATTGTGTCTGCGAAGGGATCTAGAAGGGAGGTTAGGCGGCAGTAGCCGTCCATTGAGGCGGTTAGAATGTGGTAGGGGAAGGAGGGGTAGCAGGTTGCGAGCTGAGTTATGTAGCTGTGATGGAGGGGGAAGAGTTTGGTAGGGATGAACTCTGTGCAAGATATGTTAGTTTATCGTTTTCGGGTATAGGAACAAGGGAGTGGGGTGGTTGCTACCCCCGTCGGATTTATAGCGCAGGTCCCATACTACAATTTCCCCAGTTGTGGTGCCAGCCACGACCTCGTGGTCAGATATCCAGGCCAGAGAAGAACACATGGAGTCTCTTATGGAGCATTCAAACGCTGGTTCTGCTATCTTCACTTTTGAACGGCTCACAGTCATCAGTAATCAATCGGGGGGTAGGATCTGAGGAAAGGGATCACCCACAGAAGATGCAATCCCCATCGGTATCGTCGTCTGGTAGAACGATCCTCATTATTCTCAATTTTCCGTCTCGGAATACACCCCCGAGCAAGCCAAGCTCCTTTTCATTTTTTAGTGTTTTTATGATTGGGCACCATGTGAGGTGTTGTGCATAGCCCCATTCATGACACAAGGCCAATGCCATGGATGGTGGGTCGCTGGGCTTCACATCCTCGGAGGTAGGGAAGCGCCAGATCTGTATGCATGAGGGTGAGGGGTCAGGAACATATATGGACTTTGTGGTCGGTTTCGGTTCTGGGAACTGTGATCTATCGGGACCTGATTTCTTGGTGGATATCGCAAGATACTGAACGCCTTGTGAAGACATTAGCCACTGCAAAGTTCATGGGCTAGGAATCGAATCTTTTCTGTACCTTTTGGCCTATTTGGTGCCCATTCCATACTTATCACATGTCCTCCAGCGTTTAGTGTATATCCCTTCTTATGTTCACCAGATTCCTTCAGGTTAAATACCCCAAACCTTTGGAATGTCAACATTTTTTGCTCGGCCCCGGGACCAATAATACATTTGATTGGGTCCTCGTTTTTAGATGGCATATACGTTTCTGCAGTAGACCCTGTCCCATCGATCGGATTCACATCATAATACTCCATCCTCTCAACCCTCTGCCTACCATCACCCAAATCAACCAATTCATCCTGCCCTTCCTGCCAGAAAGGATTCGGCTCAAAGCTTCCCTCTTCTGGCACTGCTGGGACCCCCAGGGAACGGTCTCGAACCCCCGTGGCTATCACCAGCGCCTGGGTATTCATTCCATATGTCGTGAACAGCCTTTCCCGCTTTCCAGTTGCTTGATTAATCCGTGGACGATAGGTAAGTTTGACATTCGGGTTTGGTAGTTTAAGGGCAAGAGATCCGCCTTCCTCTGCGTCAGAATTCGTATCTTCGCTAGCGGCTCTCCTCCGACGCTTTCGCCCAGTCTTGGGACCGCGGAATTCGTGTCGGCGGTGGACTCTGGCACTTGTAGAAGTTATTAATGCGGCGGCATCCCTGCGGTGACCAGAGGTTTGTTGGGATATTCGTCCTCGTCCTCCTCTCCTCCCTCGTGTATTCCCTCGTGCCCGTGGGACCTCTCCTCCAGAGTCATAGACGTCCTCATCCTCCTCATCCTCGTCTTCAGAGCTGTCAGAGCTAGCGTCCGATGCGGATGCATCTTGTCCGGGAATCTTTGGTGGACCCCGCCGGCTGGAGGATCCAGGTTTTTCTGGGACTTGGTATTCGTCGTCTTCGTCCTCTTCGTGGTGATTGTTTGTCGGCCGGGATTCGGTGTCGCTGTCCAAGGTTTGGTAAGGGTCGACGGAGTATCGGACGGGTTTGGCTGCCCGAGACCCGCGAGTTGTGGGCATTATTCTTTGGAATATTTTTATGGGTAGTGGAGTCGCAAATCTTTGCCGGGAGTTGTCCGGGGGGGTGGGGGAGGGTGAAATTTTGGGTGGAACATTCGGGGTGGGGGCGAGGTTCAGGATATCGCTGGAGCCAAATTGGAGGGGCACGGAAATTCCCGTACGATAGTCATACAAGTATGGGTGCCGGTCGCCCAAAACGTACACCTGTGAGAGATTCAAAATGTAATGCTTATATAATCAGGATTAGGGGTGTTTTTGGAAGAACTGGACCAATATGGTTCCATAATTCTGTCGGTATGAACCCAGTACTTCTAAATCAAGTGTCTTAATACACTGGCAAATGCCTTTGAAACTATGCGCCTTGAGTATTATACTAGCAGAATAGGAACAAACATCTGAGAAAAATAAATAATAACTTAACCATCATCATAACTTGAACTTAGAACCTTAAAATTGATATTTCTTGGTAAACACCCCTGACCCTGATTATATAAAGCATTACATTTTGAATCTCCCACAGGTGTACGAGTACGTTTTGGGTGTCCGGCACCATACAACATCCGGGTTCAACCTAACCATGGCGACTGTGTTTTCTGCAAGGGCATGACGGTCACATGATCCGGCTCCTGTGTGGAAGAGTTACCCGGATATGCGGGTTTTCCGGATGGCGGCTTCGTTCAACTTGACCGATCACCCATCACTACTGTAGAGTAGGAGTACTATTAATATGGCACAACACAATACTGTACTAGGGGAGATGTTCCTCGTGGAAGGAAAAGGTAGTTGACCAGCAAAAGAACTCCTGCCTTGCACGAAAACGTCTCCCCTGATATTTATTCGAAGTTGACAAGCTGGGAAAGGCTTACAATGGCTTACTTTGCTGTTTCATGTAAGCTTGGCATGGTAAAGAAGCAGTTAACTTAATATTACTTTTCCTTTAGGTAGAAAATGGTACTTGTTTTTCAAGTAGCTCAGGGAATCATGAGGTCTGCAAATGTGTAGAATTCTCTTTAACCAAACCCTGCTAGAACTCAGAAATGATACATGGGGCGGAGGGAAGATTTTAACAATTCGAAAAAGGGCCCTAAAAGGTTATAGTACACATTAGAAATATTTATCCACATTCTCTGGCAATAATCTCTTATGATAGCTTTGGCTTGTTAGTAAACACAGGGCAGGGTTTTATGGTATCTGTCGGATCCATTTTAACCTCCACACTTTACCTTTGTCATACTTTGGCGTGTTTGGGTGTCCGTGTGCTATCCGAAACCTGGGCACTACTGGCTAACACAGTAAAGCAACCCTACGCAACTTCTCATGTTTACTCGTTACTGAAAATTAACCTTTGGCTTTGAAAACCCCTACAGTATGAGCGTTCGAATCATACCGTAATGCACACAATTGATACCGTACAAGTATGGCAACTTGTAGCTGTGGGCACAAGAACAGGGATTCGGAATCTGGAGTCATAACGCTTGATGCTAGGAGATGGTATCTTTTTCTGTATGGGCCCATGCTGCAGAGAGGGCTCATAAACCGACTCCCTTAACAAGCGGATTTTAGATCACAAGACTACAGGGGTAAGAGAATGGGTAGACAAAACACTTAAAGGCAGGGAGGATTGTGTGCAGGATGAACCTACAGAGGAAGAGCGGGGTTGGATCCATAATATACTTAATCCACGGTGCTGGAGGCTAATTGTGTATTTAAAAGGCTAAATCCGGTATCCTCATTTCCCTCCTCTGAGACCATCTGCGTTGAATTAGGGTAAATGCAATCGAGAGCGCATTCTGGGTATCTTAAAAGAATACTTGTGCCATGTAGTGGGCAAGGTACTCTCATGCCCATACAATACTCCAGGGCCAGATTCTTTCGGAAGGAAACACCATTTCTTGTTATTATAGGTTCTGTTTTCACTTTTCCATCATATCATACTAATTTATCGAGACCTGGTCACTCGGGCTGCTTTCCGGGTTTTTGGGGGTTCTTGGTGCGGGGTTATCTGAGCCGGATACCCTGTTTCCAGTTTTCATTGAGCCACCAAAGTACAGTAAGTAAGACGTCGTGGCTGAGTGGCTAAGGCAACAGACAAGAAATCTGTTTCCCTCACGAGCACAGGTTCAAATCCTGTCGGTGGCTTTTGTTTCAATTTTTTTGTATCTTCCCGTGGAGGGAAAAAAACCTAACCCTGGCGATGAGGATGGGTTACACACGATAGCATTGGGATGGTTTCGGCTGTCTATAGTCTACACAACACCTCAATCGACACGAGGGGGGATGCCTTGGCATAAAATTGACTGAAAAAAAACTGGTAGATGTGTAACCCACAGCGGGCAGGGGAGTTTTTCTTATAAAATTTTTACTCTAATTTTGTTAGGGTTAAAGGTTTAATTGTATCTATTTTTGAGCCGACATTATGCGAAGGTGTCCCCAATTGCATCAATCGAGGTGTTGTGTACAAACGGCCGGAACCATACCGTAGAACTTTGAATAGTGGTAATTGGGGTAGGTGATATGCAATCGAAAACCTCTGACTATAGACAGGAGGCGAATTTTTTTTGCCAAAATGTGAGCTGCTCAGCTCCTCTGAGAGGTATGGAGAAGGAAGAACCGAACCATACCCGGGGAGGCAGCTAGAGCTGGAAAGCGCTGGGCCCAATTGCACCAGTCCATACCATTGTTCTGTAAAACGCAGGAGGTAGTGCCACGTATGACTCTTCTTACACCTCAAAAGCGCCTGGGGGGAGTAGAGATAAAACCTGGGTCGTACGCAATGTAAACTTGAGATTCGAATCAGATATCGTGCCGAGTGACATCCTGTGATCGTTTGATCTTCCATCAATGGAACATCCAACGATGTTCCGGTATACTACATTCATGGACTAGGGGATTAAGAAGGGATATGGTTCGGAACGGCGTGGGCACGCTTGTTCGACTGCCAAATTTTATCGTAATGCAAACTAGGGCGATCTCTCCAGGATCTCAAACGGAGTTGGGAACGACGAGGCCTAATTGGCCATTTAAAAAGTCTCCGGACGCCCTGCACTTATCAATACCTATCTTGGCACAAAACCGTCCGGAGACTTTTTTAAATTGCCAAGTATTTGTAGCTGGTCCTGCGCCCGCAGCTTAATAACACCATCTCCAGATAATGTGGAGCTTTCTGTTTCTCCCGCGGGGTGGGACATTTGCCGACTTTGTTTTCGCTTTCTTAATCTTTCCTTTCTTCTGCTTCTTCCGCTCGGCCTTCTAAGTAGGCATCGTGGTTGGCAGACTGGAGTGGATGGACGGGAAGGGAGAAGGGAGTGCAGTAGGCCTGATTAGACTTTCTAGGTTGTTACGTTTGCCCTTGCATTGTAGAGTATCATACGTGTAAGAGATAGGATCAAGAGGTATCCCAAAAGAAATTCTGCCATAATACGCTATGCTACACTTTAACCCAAGTCCGTTCTATTGTTAAGCAAAGCAATGGGGGTATAATACAGGAAGAGTAGGGGGCGGGATTTATCCGAGAAAACTTCAAACTTCAGTCCCTACAACACCAGAAGGAGGGGGGAAAATCGAAAGGCGAATGTACTTCATACACATATCTCGGGCTTGATTGCATAAACTCTGCCCGCTCACTTAGCATTTCCGGTGCTAGTGGGGGCGATGTCTGCAAGATGGTATCGTCGTCTTCGGAGGTCGAATGGGGACCGGAGAGGATAGCAATAGTCGTAGAGTGTCTCCTAATGTTGTAAAAGGGGCAGATGGCTGGGCTTGAAGTGCCGGAAGGGGTTATATCTGTAGGGCCTTATACCGCGCTGGAGGTTGCAGCCATTCGGGCCTTAAGTAGCTTCACTATTTCCGTATGTTTGAACCGGTTAGCTAAATGGAGCGGTGTTCTGTGGCGATTGTCTGGCCTATCCGGGCTAACGTCCTCCTTTTCTAACAGCAGCTTCACTATTCCAATATTCCCATTCTCGGCGGCTATCGAGAGCGGTGTTTGGCCACAATTGTCTGGCCCATCGGGGTTAACGTCTTTCCGTTCCAATAGTATCTTCACTACTTCATCATGCCCATACCTGGCGGCCCACCAGAGTGGTGATTGGCCGTAAATGTCTAGTGTATCAGGGCTAACGTCTTCCCGTTTTAACAGTAGCCTCACTGGCCCGTCACGCCCAGTCCAGGCAGCCAGCGAGAGCGGTGTTTGGCCATAATGGTCTGGTCTATCGGGGCTAACGTCTTCTCGTTCCAACAGTAGCTCCACTGCTCCATCATGCCCATTACAGGCGGCGAACGAGAGCGCTGTCCGGCCATCCTCATCCGGCGTATCTGGGCTAATGTCTTCTAGCCCCAATAGTAGCTTCACTGCTCTGTCATGCCCATTCCGGGCGGCCCACGAGAGCGGTGTTCGGCCATGACCGTCTTTCCTGCCGGGGTTGACGCATTTCCTTCTAAATAGTAGACTCACTACTCGAGATTTCCCCCAAAAGCCTACGCTCCCAGGATTGAAAAACGGCGGACCAAGCAATAGCTTGATCACCCCTTCATGCCCACTCTTTGCGGCCCATAAGAGTGCTGTTCGACCATATTCCCTGTCCGGTATATCGGATTGAGTACGCTTCTCTTCCAAGAGTGACTTTACTACTTCTTCACGCCCATACATTGCAGCCCACATGAGTGGCGTCAGACCTGCGCTATCTCCTTGGTTTACATCCCATTTTTTCGTGCTTATTAAATCGGTCGCAACTTCGGCAATGCCGAAATATGAAATACAGTGTAGCGCGGAAAATGGCTTGAGGGAAACGAAGCGCAGCTCGACGGCTGACTTCCAAAGTAATTCGGCAGATATGTGATCCTCGTATTGATCGAGGAGGTGGAGTGCAAGGCACCTTGAGCGGTCTGAGAGCTCCATTCGCATGTGGGTTCCCCAATGTAAAGAGGAATATTCTAGGAAGGGTGTGCCTCGGGGGTCATGAGAGGGGCTAGCCGAAAGATCCTTGATGGCCTGGGAATTGAGATATGTCAAACAAGTCTCCGCCATTTTTGAGTGAGCATTGTCGAACAAGTCAGCGTGATGGGAAAGATACTCTTTAAGCGAGAAATGGATCAGCCTAATAGTCGAGGACCCTTCATCGACGGTAGCAAGTCCTTGGCAACAGCTTAATACTGTCCGGATCGAAGGCACATTGTTGGTTTTAATTTCCGTTGACCCCATATGGACCGCCAGGGCGTGGCATATCTCATCCACATTCAACGGCCGCTCCGAATGTGAGATCCACATCAGAGCGGCCATCCCGAGTCTTGTTCCACCCCCCGCTTGTCCTTTTATCCGCCCTATTGTTGCATCGTATGCACCCGCCAAGCCCAAGCTATTTGTCACTGCACCGAGCTTCTCTCGCCTCCAATCGATCGTCGTTTCCTCTAGTATCGCTTTAATGTTTAGGGATACGAGTAGGAATCTAGGCGTAGATCTGTTAGCTCATGAAGATACGTGCTTTTACTAGCATCCTTGCCCCCTACTTACATTTCTGAAACCGTCTCGGGAATGGTCTTTAGGATCTCCTCCTCCAAGCTCTCGTCCATCGCGTCTGGTGTTGTATCCTCGCCTAATTTCGCTTGGAGGAATCTAACGATATCATCCCTGGTGGGTATAATGGATACAGCCACAACCCTCCCAGCAAGATGTCTCTCCACCTCATTCCGCATATGCGGTCTCCCGGCCAGAAATATCCGAGTGCTTGGGGACTTGTGCAGGATTTGTTTCAGTGCACCGAGCAGCTTTGCCCGGTACTCGGCCATGCATTCATCGAGGGCGTCAATGCATATGAAGGTGGGCTGCGAGGACGAGATATCTTGTAACATCTCCACAATTTCACCGAGTTCCAGTTTCCGGCCACCGATGACCTGTCCCTCGCCTCGGAAAGCTTGGGCGATTTTTTCCGGAATTTTTCCGAGTCCACTAACAATCTGTTTTAGGAGGGAACCCAGGATGCTCGTTAGGGATTGCTCTTTCTGGGCGGCGAAGTCGAGGTATAGGCACGCAACCGCAGCATTTCGTCCCCTGGCCCAATCACACAACCTATCTATTACCAAGGAGCTGGCATCACAGCTTCTTAGCAACAATTTGCCTCACCGAGGATATGGTTTCTTACGTGATGTAGGTCTTGCCGACCCCCGGGTCTCCGTAGCAAAATAAGGCGGACTTGTCGGGTTCTCCGCCGCGAGCGCCGCCAAACCAATTCTGATATTCCTCTGTTTGTAAGAGCCAGTCTCCCACATGTTCGACTCTGTGGGCTCTAATATCATGGTGTCGTATCCGCGGCTCCAGTGGAGATAGCCATGTGAGGATCTCGGCCCTTTCGTTATTCACGTTAGACACATGGTTGATATTATTGGTGGTATTGTTGATGGTATTGTTGAACGAGTTGGTATTATTATTAAAGGTATCGGTATTATTATTAAAGGAATTGTTGTTGTTGAAAGAGTTGCTATTTTCCCCGACGCGAGACTGTTGCATTTCCATTTTTTTCGGAGGGTTGTAGATTCAATACAGAGGATTAGTTATGGGTGCGAGGGAGTTCCGGAGGCTGATGAAGAGCGGGGTCATCATTATTTTGCCGCGGTCTTGGCGGGCGCCTACTGTCTCTTCGCCCTGAAATTCGTTTCCTCCTCAAATTCGGATGCTGGGCTACGTAAGCTGGACTACTCGAGTAGTAACAATAGGATGGGAAACACTCGACAATCGATTGTGTCTCCCACCTACACACTCCCCTCTCTTTACAAATCTACCGGTATTCAAGGGTTTTAGTCATCGTGATATTGGGTATTCAGTAGTAGACTATCACTTGAAATATGCCGGCTGGTCTGGTTGATACTGCACTTGACCGGCGTCGCTTAGGATCTGAGCTTGGGAGTGCTGCCGTATTAGGCGATCGTTTGTCCTGTGTATGGTAGTGCACCTAAGGTCGCGCTTTTCGCGGTTTTGCAATGCGGGGACAGGTTCAGTAGGATCAGTCTTTTGCTGAATGAAAGCTTCTATGATACCATGGCGACAAACACGACAGGATTCGAAAAATTATGCCTCCTGAAATTGTCAGTTTTCAGAAAAAGAAGTGGAACTCTTTCCCTGGGTTTCCATGCAAGTAGAGCACTGTACAGTATTGTGCATGGACAGAGTTAACAGATCGGTGAACACTCATAATTTTGGCCCTGATGTTGTTAACCTCCTCGATACAGCCACCCCAACCCAACCAAGAAAATAAGTAAATACATTACAGTATTCAGTACTTGTATACCATCCATAGGCCTTAATAAAAAAAGAGAAAGTATTATGAGGTGCCTTTTGAGTGGTAATGATTTTTGTGGGGGCCCGGAAGGGATGCGTTGCCACGCTCACCTGGTGATCAGTTAATTTTGTCCACGGACAATAGATTACCAGGACAGTAAACTTGGGCGCTTAAACCGAATTTCCAAGCTCTTCTACCGTAATGTACTGGAGCATAGCAGTCTCCCCCCATGTCTACGAATGTGGTCAGTTATAAAACGAGAATTCCTAGATCATCGGTCCCTGTCATAGCAACTCTGGAGGGTATCTATGCTTATGGTTTAGCTATGTTGGGACAAGGTACTTTGGGCGTGGATAGCTGAACACCTCCAGGTAACAGGGGACACTTCATGTAAGTCAACTGTTTCGGCTGTTTGAAAATTGCGGAGAGTTGTTCCTGTTCCTATTATATTAAGTTCTCCAGGTGTGTTTAGTTATTTTTCTAGAAACACTATAGCCAAACAGCTACGAGTTAGATTATGTCAAAGGACTAACTAACAACAAAACTAATAGATCAACTGTTTCCTGGCTTAATTCAATGGGGTTTATTAATAACTAACCAAAAGAGCACCGCCGGACCTGGATATGGCTTCTATAGAGTTACACCCAAGAGGGGAGCTAGCTCTGACCCTACCTACCCTGTAGTATTGTTTGTTAACAAAATTAACCGTACAGCATCAGCCGAGAGGTCTGCTAGAGAGACAGTAATCCCAGAACCGAACCATGAAATGGCTACTGTGTCTGAATATCACCTCTCAACCCCCTCCCACTGCCAGTAGAAAACTGGGGTAAATTATCGTGACATTGTTTTGTATGAATCCCGCTCTGCATGTGGCATAAGAGCCCTATTTGTGTTAATCCTCACCCAGCCAGCAACAGGTTAGAGCGGAATGTATGGACCATTGAGCTAGCCTGATCTGAACCTCAGGGAATCCACTGCACATGGCAAGCACTCGGCTTACACTAAATATACAGCTAGACCCGTAGAGACCCCCCTACTTTTTCAAGTACTACAAACCTGGGGAACGCTTCACTTGCCCTATCGTTCCACAATTAACCTACTGAATGCCTTTTACTAGGTGGGCATACTAGGAAAATGTTTGGCTCTTGTGAAGATCACTTCAGCCTTCTAGGCCAAAGCCTACCAAACCAAATATGTCAAAGAGCTATGGCTGAGATACTGTGAGGAGATAAATGGTGCTAAAAAGCTATGAACAATAGTGAAGGCTATCCTGCATCAAGCAGGAGATAGGACATTCTTGTGAAGCAATAACTGAAAGCGAAGGTAATATTCCACAAACTACTTATCTGACTTTGTGGGTGTTCATGGTTGCATCGGCGAAATTTACAACTTTGGACTAACAACTTTAGTGTTCTCAACGGGACAGTCAGTCCGTGCTTGCTCAGGACGAGGATGGGCGACATTTTATCGTCCCGCCTACTCCTTTTCTAAACTTGCCCTGCAACTCATAGCTAAGGACTAGGGCCCTACCGTCCCCTATCAGAAATGTCTCACACTAGGTTGATGTACAAGAGAAGATATCAGGAATCATAGAGATAAACTCTGTGCTTCATTGTTATTTTCAGGGTCTACAATATTTCCTATGTATTTTCCACTTCTATCAATGATGGGGTGTTGGGGGGGACACTATCCATATAAGAATCCATTACCTCTAGTGGTCAGAGCAGGATAACACGCTTCCTTTATTATCTTTTACGCATATCCTTACTTCTGCTTGGCATACGAAATAATTGAATGGCGTGAAAAACTCTGCCCGGCAGTCCCCAGCAGTCCCCAGCAGTCCCCTACGCTAATTTGTCTTACGTTGTAGGGCCCGCCGTTCTTCAAAATGATCGCCGTCCTGAAATTTCCAGGACGAGAACTGACAGCGTTTTGCCGCCGTCCCGTCCAGGGCTCTTGCAGTCGCCCCGTTAGACCCATCGGGGGCCCCGGACAGTTGAGAACATTGAGAAATTTCTCCTCTGAGGAATATAATGAGATAGGGAATGACAAACTTAAATCCACCCAATTAGTGGAATCATAGGTTTTCTCACTTCAACTTCTAAGTTTGGGTGGGATTTTACGTGGAGATATCCTAGTCAAGGGATTAAAGTGGGGTATGGTTATATCGTACAAGCCGACTTCTACAACTGTCGAGTATTATAGCACTACATAAGTTACTGCCTAGGCATGAGATCTTAAGATTGGAAGCGGCTTCCTCAATTTGTAGCTGGCCTTGGGCCTGTGGCCCAATAACACCCGGGCCCCATGGCCAGATGATGCAGAGATCTCGAAGGGAGTTTTCTTTTGCGTTTTCTACTAGTAAGATATTTTGTGGCCCTATTCTTGTTGGAGCTTTAAAAAGACACAGGAGAATCAAGGGACAAAAGTGCGATTGCAATAGGCTCTAAGGGTAGTAGGATATGGAAGAATGGTGAGGTGTACTAGTTGGCTGCTCTCTCTGCTAGCTAAGGGCAGACCAGAAAAAATATCTCTCGGTCTAACAAACGACACCACCAAAGTCCCGAAACTCGACTGACTCCAATAAGACCACACTGAGCTGGCATATCCTCCTGAACCCTAGGTATCCCAAGCAATCTGGAACCATCCTTGGGTCGGACGGCGAGCACTACAGGGTGAGACATGTGTTTTCAGGGTGGGGGATGATGGAGGAGGGGAGGGGAGGGCCGGGGGCAGTGGAGAACGGCTAGGAGTGGTTGGGGACGGCACGAGTGATATCTCATGATGTTCTAATGATTCGTTCGGAGGTGCATTGTTCCAATTTGGGCTAGCATCGGAGGTCCAAGATATAGGACTGTGGTCCCCTACAGCACCTCAGGTCCTCACCTTCCCGGACGTAGTCCATCCTAGCGCGCCCAAAAAGACGGACTATGAGCCGTAGTCAGTCCCGTCCATCCCAATGACGGACGGACTGGACGGCTGGGAACACTGCCTATGCCATGCTAGTGTGCTAATTCCCATGTGTCTAAGGACAAGGGGTATGAAAGAGACATCATAAAACCAAATACCTCATACTTAATACACAAAGACAATGGGTGTCAACAAAATCCAAAAGAAGTACCTTATGCCTAGCCCACATTGGATGCAAAAACCACAACCTACTTCTAAGTGCCTAGTCGCCGTGCACTACAAGGTTATATGCTCAATAGCCGTATATCTCTTAACCATACATCCATATATCTGCTTATCCGAACCCCCGCATCTCCGTGCAGCTACATATCGGCATAGCCACCCAACCGCATGCCCTATAGTCAATCCAACAGTTCTTGTCTCTCTAATTTTACCTTTCCCTTACTTATTCTACCTGGTCTCCTAGGTATGCTCCGTTGCTGTCAGGGGGGATGGGGAGGGCAGAGGGAAGCAAGGAGAGCAATAGGTTTCATTAGAGCTTCTATATCGCTACATTTGCCTTTTCTTTGTATAGTGTATATTAGAGAAAGAGAGAAGACTAAAGGATCATCCCAGAGGAAACTCCGCCACAATACCTGCATAATACTATATGCCACACTCTAAGCCGGGTACTTTCCACCATTAATCAAAGGAATAGGGCAATACAGGAGCAGCAGAAGGCGGGGTTTATGCGAGAAAACCTCTAACCCTAGTGTTCAGAGAACAAGGGAGGGGAGGGGGAGTATAGGGAGAAAAATATGCATTTACACAATATTTCTCAGACAAGATAGGACAAACTCCGCCTGCAGACCTAATATTTCCAATACTGGCAAGCGGTTAGGTCCGCAAGACAATATCATAGCCTGAGGAGCTCGAAGGAGAATTGGAGGAGAGGGTATGAGAGAAACAGTCATAAAGCGTCCGCTAATGTTGTAAGGGGGGTACATGAATATACTCGTCGGTGTCGAGAGGGGTAATATCTCCGGGGCCTTATACCAGGTGGGGGCAGGACGATTCGGGGCTTGAGTAGCTTGAAAGCTCAATCACCCCATTGCGAGTAATAGCATGAAGAGAGAGTTCAGCCGTAATTGTCTTGCTTATTAGGGCTAGCGTTTTCCTGCCTTAAATAGTAACTCCTCTACCCTACCATGCCCACCCCGGGTGGCCCACGAGAGTGGCTTTTGGCCACGATTATCTGCCTTATCCGGGTTAACGTCTTCCCGTCCTAACAGTAGCTTTACCACTGCATCATGCCCACCACTGGCTGCCCACGAGAGCGGTGTTTGGCCACCATTATCTGGCCTGTCGGGGCTAACCTCTTCCCGTGCCAACAGGAGCTTCACTACTCCGGCGCATCCGCTCCCGGCGGCCCACGAGAGCGGTGTTTGGCCATAAAGGTCTGGCCTATCGGGGCTAACGTCTTCCCGTGCCAACAACAACTTCGCTACCCCATCGTGCCCATTCCAGGCGGCCCACGAGAGCGGTGTCTGGCCATAATTGTCTATCATGTCGGGGTTAATGTCTTTCCGTTCCAATAGTAGCCTCACTACTCCATCATACCCATTCCAGGCGGCCCGCGAGAGCGGCGTTTGGCCGCGATAGTCTCGCCAGTCGGGGCAGATGTCTTTAAGTTCCAGTAGTAGCTTCACTACTCCATCACGCCCATTCTGGGAGGCCCACAACAGCGGCGTCCGACCACAGTTGTCTGGCCTATCGGAGCTAACGTCCCTCCGTCCCAAGAGTAGCTTCACTACTCCATCATGCCCATTCATGGTGGCCCACGAGAGAGGTGTTTGACCATTATTGTCCGGCTTATCAGGGTTGATGTATTTGCTCCGAAATATTAGATTCATTACTCGAGCTTAGTGTTGTGCACGAGCCAAGCGGACTCGAGCCAGACTCGAGCCGAGCCTGGCTCGAGCCCTTCGAGCCCGGGGGTGCCACGAGCCGAGCCGGCTCGAGCCCAGGTCTGGACTAGACTCGAGCCGGC
>Ga0307517_10001774_pt1 | contig 35529 bp, 48 predicted proteins | sample 23_EM_MG_FD_194515 | JGI IMG/M metagenome (GOLD analysis project Ga0307517, IMG submission 194515) | Populus trichocarpa ectomycorrhiza microbial communities from riparian zone in the Pacific Northwest, United States - 23_EM | ecosystem: Host-associated > Plants > Roots > Unclassified | place... | reverse complement strand
CTGTAATGAGTCAACATGACACTCCAGGGAGGATCTCATATCGTTGATATCCTCCCAGTCATATCTGCTGAACCGATAAGCATAGGCTTGGGCTGCGAGTCCCATGCTTTGAGTTTTGGGTGAAGGTTTCGACCCCAGGCGTACTATGTCATCCTCTGGAATTCCCTGCCCCAATAGATCTTCGAGAAACTGGTCAAGGGCATGATTCGTGTAGCAGCAAACCAACACGCGATGGTGTGAACGCTTGTGGAATGCTCTGACGAGGAGAGCTCCTATAAAGGACTTCCCAGTTCCTATATCGCGCGGTCAGGTCTGGAGGGGGTTCAAAGAGCTATGGGGAAATGAATACCTGGTGGCCCCTGGATAAGCGCGACCTTTTGAGTCAACCCACAAATAAATGCTTCCGTTTGCGCATCATCGAGTGTGAGGGTTTTTTTGGTACTCCCCGTCATTTGCAGGCTCTGTAATAAGTCGGCGACGCTCTCCTTGTCTGTATCCGATAAACCTCCCGCTGCGGCCCGAGGTCCGTGTGGTTTGGCGAGGAGTGTGCCGTCGAGAAGAAATCGAATGGGTCGCATTGCTTGGAGACCACGAAGAACTGGTTCATAGGCGAAAAGAGGGGTACTGATCTGAGCCAGTGATACTGATGGGCATCGTCGAAGGCGGTATAGGGCGTCTTTTACGATTGTCCTTCCTCCTAGTTGGACAGCGATGACGGGGGGATTTCGGGCCAACAGGTCTAAGTCGCGAACGATCGTGACGAACGCGAGGACCTCATCCCCGGAAAGGAGACAGGCAAACGAACCGTGTCGGAGAAAGGTGCGGTCCTTCTCCAAAAGGAACCTCCGATATTCTTCTTCGATCGCGCGCGGGAAAAAAGGCAAGTCATACGAGCAATCAAATTCGAGGCCCCAATCTGACCTTTCTTGAGTGTAGATGTTGGTAAGGCAGAGATCCGTTATGAATTCGCCAGTACGCTTCCCCTTTTGCTTCCCGAGAGCGACTTGTACGCTCGCTCGTGTATCATGGACCAAATCCTCCCGGAGGAGACGAAATTGGTTCTCGATATGCACCTCGGACATCTCGATTGGAGAGGTTAACTGCAAGTCGTCAATCTCGTCAACAGTTCGGAGGTGCGGCCGCTCGGTTGAATTTATTTCGTCGGGAGTTGGGAGGATGGAAATTTTCCGGTAGGAGTGAGGGTCGTTGTCGTGCCTCCACCCGGGCGCTTCGAGCCAGTCCGGGGGTACTGCCTCGTCATCAGAGAACAGGGAGACGATGTGGTCGATCTTGCGTGCGTTGGAGCGGGTTTCGGGGTCTGGGGAGCGGAGTAGGGTCTGAACGATGTTGACATCCGCCGACGCCACATGACGGTACTTCTCTGCGAGCTCGGGCGGGGATGTGATGAGTTGGAGGGTCAGCCAGCTGAAAGAACGCTCCATCGATTGCTGGAGCTTCCCAGCATTGAAGGCTGCCAAGAGCGATTTCCAGAAGTCTGGCGCTTCTACCAGCGCCCGTAAGAGTCGTTGTAGAGTATCTCCACCACCGAGATATTCGAGTTTTGAACCACGTAGATAGGCGAGGAGAACCGCGACGTTGTCGTTCAGGAATTCGGTCGAAAGGTTAGAAGACACGGTGGTTTGGATGGCTTTGAGTCCATGCTCGGAGGTGACGAGTGCGTGGAGGCAGGTAGCAGGATCTGGGTGCTTGGAGACGCTTTGGATGAAGTGGGGTATGAGATGGTCGTCGAGCTGTCTGTCACCGCTGACGACGTCGTCGAAGATTTTCTTTAGTCTGGGGTTTCTCAATTCCATCGGAGTGGTGGGCGTGAGGAGAGGATTGCCCGACCCTCTTATAAGGGTCCTCTGCTTATCCAAAAGTGTGGCGGGCCACGTTGCGTACGTGCACAGCAGGAAAACCCCGAAAAGTCGTGGGTTTAATGGACAGCAACCAACCTACCATCCGGCGCAGGCGACTTGCCTATTGGATCGGGCGCTCCCTGGTCTAATCCTAATCCTAACCCGCCGTAAGACAGCGGTGCAGAGTGGAGGGGCGGTGGATAGGGAAATCTGTGGACGTAATTCTTAGTCGGAACCGCTGGTTAACACCGCGAGAGGGATGTCGTCGGGCCGATTGTCGTGGGAGGAGCTGGCGCGAAGGGGCCGTACGAAACATTCTCAACGACTGGGACGAGAACAAACGGCCAGAGTTCGCTGGGGCTGCGGAGACGAGCATCTCCCAGATGCATGCTTTGTGGAGGGATCGTGTCCGAGTTCAAAAGATCCGTGGTAAACGAGCGCCGAAGAACCGTGATCTCGTCTGGAGCGCCGATGGAAGCTGCGATGGGTCCTAGAGGGCACGTAGTTTAAAGCTTCTCTCTTCCACTATATGGATGCGAGTTGCTCCTATATGTTCCCTGGCGTGGATTGCTGTCGAAGGTTACAACGCTGATGTCAGTTGATTGCAGTCGATGCCTGCACCGAGGACGTCCACGTTCCCTAGTCTGGAGATGGGGCCCTGATGCCCGCAACACCTGCAACCGGTAGTTTCCAGCCTGCGGCTCCCGTCTCTGCCCCTCGAATCCCATTTGCTCTTCTCACCCCTCCATCCAATTCGATTCGATTCCCTTCTCAGGCACACCAGCCTACGTCCATAACGCTGAACGGCCACCCGTCCTCAGATCTGATATATGCGATTTTCTCCACACATCTGCCTGTCAGATACTTTCAGTCACTCCACCAGCCACGATTGTGGACGTGTTGATGCATAATGATAATCAGGTGGGGTGGTTGTCCAAAGTCTATTGGTATCGCGCTATGTCTATCGTGTCCTGACGCTTTATCTCATCCATGGCGATTGCATCGGACTAGTAGCCAAGAGTTACAAGCGCGAGTCAGGTCGCTGTTGATAGAGGTGATGGTCGAATGAAAACACGCACATTGACACCATAATTGGGCTACCACACGCTAATTAGTGCACCCGGCTACAGGATTCCAACAGACAACACCCTCCCACGGATACGATCTATTACGTCGTGGGGTACTAACTACTGCGGGAACAATGGGTGCCGGGGGGGGGGGGTGACATGTCCTTGAGGACTGGAAGCCGGAGACGAGGGAATAATCAGATGAAGTTCGCTGGAGCCGCAAAGACGAGTGTCAGTCAGGTGCAGATGCGCACCCTCGGAGCGAGAGGTCAGACTTTCAGACTGGGGTCGAGTAAGTCGATTGCGGTTAAGCGGGGAAGGAAAAGCGCATGGCAGCAAGTAACGACGGGGAGTGTACCGGTTCATGCGCGTCCAGTCGCAAGGGACCCAAATCAAAATGGTCTGCGGTGAATGATAGCCAGAGTACCACGAGCCCACCCGGAACACCCATGGTGGCGGATTTTTCGCCTATTAAGTGTTCGCCCGTCGGGTCAATTCCGACCACCAGCTGTGAGTGGACCCTAGGGCGCCCGGAACCCCTAAAGTGGAAGCGCATCCGATGCACGATGGAAGCCACAAGACCGCATTGTGCCAGGGTGACTACTACTCCCATCTTTCTGCGACGATAAAATATGGATGCGAAGTACCTGTGTCCACATCGGTTAGCCGGGTTGGGTTGGCACGCAGATGGAAGACGGGATTCTACCCAGTCGCTTGTTGGATGTCGATGACCCTTGGACTTGGAGAAGTATGGGGAACATATTTGAACACCAATAAGAAAGCAACGCAAAGTTCTTGAACACGCGAAGATAGCTCGGAGTTGGAACGTGCTAGACAAGGTCAACCCAAAGGATAGCAATGAACGGAGAGCGAGAGGATCCCCCAGGTTCCTGTTGTCCACCCATCCCCTGAAAGTCTCTGGTTTTTCTGAGAATCTACTACCCAGTCGCAATATATCTCCCGTCCCGTTCAGCACAGGGTATACGTAAAGGAACTCTGGGCGTGCGAGTCACTGCCAAAAGGCCAATGTCCCTCGTCTTCACCCATCTTCAACTTCAAAACTCATTAGCAGCTCGCCTCTCTCCGAAGGTTTCCAATGACCACAGGTCTTCACTCCCGCCATCCCCCCCGACCTCCCTTCGGAACTCGCTCGCTACGACGCGGCAGAACTAGTTTCTACTCCTGCTACCATTACTATCGCTAACACTCGCCGTGTCGTTCCCGGAACTACTGGGGCTGGCGCGTTCCTCCCGTCCCCGGGTAAGAACAAAGCTGACCATACGACCTCGTGGAATCAGACCCCAAGCCGTCCTTTCTCCTCCCTTACCTCCCCCACTCGAACTTTTTCTTGCAATCCCCCATGTCCTTCGTCGTCAGGAAAGCCCTCTCAGCCGTACGTATCCGAATCCATGAGATTTGCGGTTTCTTCTGACTTCTGTGTACGTTCATTCAGATACGGACTGCCTCCAAGTCTGCCAGGCCTCTCTCATTCTCCTCTGCCCGCCGACAGGGTCCGAGCTTCCCCCGAACCCACCCAGAGGTGGTCACACAACTCAACTTTACCATCCTCCCCACCCCACGCGTAGATCTCGCTCAGGACCTGTACCCCAAGGGACGCAGGGCATATAATCCAGTGCCAAAGGGGCCACGCCCCTTGTTTCCGCCCACCCCCAACCTCAAAGCTCATTCGCAACCCTCTCCCTCTTCTTAGGCTGCCAATGATCACATCGGTTCCGTAAAGAGTTTCCCGCTCTTTCTCCACCCTTGGCTCCCTCCCTCTATGTCGACCCCGCTTCGGAACTCGTCCAGTGCAATGCGATGGTCCCAGTTTCCACTCCTTCCTCCACCACCGACGTCAGCCACGTAGCTCCCGGAACGACCGATGCTGGCGCATTCCTGTCGTTCCTGGAGGCTGAAGCGCCGATACCCCAAAGGACAAGGTTCACCATTAGACCACGCAAATGTTTGGCATAATTCATCAAAGGTCCGGGTGGATTCCAATATTCCTTATCGCTCTCTCCACCATTCCTTTGGAAGATACTTGGGTCACTCCAATGCGTGGTGTGCAGGAGAGAAGAGAAAGAGGTCACACTGTATCTTAGAATTTCACCCTTCCTTCATCTGCTCCCTTCGCCACTTGTCCGCAACAGACCTTGTTACCTCGACTGTGGGTTCGCATTTGTGGAACGGTGCCAGCAGGCCACGCTTTTCCGAGTCTGCCACCCCAATCTGCAGTATTCATGGGTACGATACACGACACCCGATTCTGGTATTTGCAGGAAAACTCGGTGGAGAGAAGATGGGGAGTTTCAAGTTGTACGAGGACCGTGAGTTCTAGGGGAGACGTTCAGCATCATCAATGTGCTTGCCGAGCAAGCGAGTCGGGTAGGGGGTTTTGAATAGCGAACCCAACGCTTTGACTGTAAATCTACTCAAAATCCGCTCCTCGATCGCTTTCTTGCCTCGCGACAGAGGGGTGGGATTGCTGATGGGTTGGGGCGATCGCGGGGACGATCGCGAGATTGATGGCGCCAGTACCCCGTCTACACTGTCCGATTCAGGCAACTATCGTGGCCACAGTGAGGGAACGACGTGGTTTCCGCGAGGGGTGGTGCACTCTCCCCGAAACATCGACAGTTGGCCAGGTGCCTCTTCCCCTACCACCACAATCTTCCTACTTGGTCAAGTTCATGGTTGCCGCAAAACTTCATAAGAGTGAGCCACCAACCCACATGAGCGTGAGCGGTGGCAGCTGATAAACATACGATTTAGTTGACTTCACCTCGCTTGGTCCCGAGATCCTGACCAGACTGGGGGAAGACTTCGTGCATGCACTATCCGTCCCCAACCCGGTATTGCGTTGGTTGAAAAGCGAGAAGGACTGTGCGAACAGGATCTCCGAAGTGGTCTCGCACGCTGGAACATCTCCAACGGGTCTGTCCTCACAGGATGCAACGGTATTGGCAGAAACGTTTCATGAGGTATGTCTTCGTAACTAAGTCTTCTCTTGCCCTCTGAAACTTCCTGGCGGTTAGGCCATGAGAATGAGCTTTGATGGCTCTTCCGTATGGTGCCCATTGTTTAGACTTTATACCCACGCCCTCCTTCGCGGATCACACATTTTCCCCGACGCAGAGCTATGTGATGAATCACTGGACTATGATCCCTTTGGGTTCACGGATATTTGGAAGGGAGATTGTCGCGGGGACCAGGTATGCATCAAGGCAATTCGGATACGGAAGACAAGTTTCATGCGGGCAATGAAAAGGGTGCGCGACTCCTTTTTGATCAGAGTTAAACTCAGTGCGCTTCGCACTAGATCCTTTGCAATGAAGTTGAGGGGCGCAAGTATCTTTCCCACCCGAACCTACTCCCTACCATTGAGATTTCGGAGACACCGTTTCCATTTTGCATCATGAACCCATGGATGCCAGATGGGAACATCATGCAGTACACCCAAAATAACGAGAATGCCAATAGGCTAATGCTGGTGTGTATCCATCGAAATTGGTAGGGTTGCGCCGCTGATTTACATCGGCAACAGCTCGCAGGGGTCTGTGATGGCCTCTCATATCTTCACGAGCTCAATGTTTTACACGGTTATATTAGTCCTGTAGGTGATGCGAAATGGTCTGCGTGCCCACCTGCGTGCTGATGCTCCGTGCGTACAGGACAACATTCTGATTACTCCAGTTGGCAACGCGTGCCTTGGAGACTTTGGGATCGCATGCAGATTCCCCAATATCTTGCGGTTTAAGCTAGGAACTATCCGATATATGGCCCCAGAACGGTTTAACGGCGTTGATGGCATTGGCCTGGCTTCAGAAAGAAGTGATGTTTACTCCCTCGCGATGACTTCCCTTACAGTATGCTCCTTCATTGACAAACCGAGTGATACTTGATACAATTGCCCCATTACTACCAGGTCCTTGCAGGAGTGCTTCCATATGGTGGGAGTCACGACCACAACTCTGTTGCTTCCTGCATTGAATCTGGGGAACGACCCCTCCGTCCAACGAAACGATATTCAACCCGATGGTTGCGGGACAGAGTATGGGACATGATTACAACCTGTTGGAGCGAGGACCCGCATGAGCGATGGAAAGTCTCTGTCATGCGCCAGCTATTTTTAACATTGGGTCTTCGGCATGCCAATTTAGGTAATGGAAACACTCAACACACCGAGCTGGCTAAAAGTTCCCAATCATTGAAACAGGGCAACAGCGACTTGAAAGGACCCTCCCGCAGAACATCTCTCAATTCCAGTTTCTACAAGCTCCGGAGCCGGAAATCGAGAGTCTTATTAACGAAATGGATGAGGCAGGCTTTTTTTCACTTTCTCCGCTCTCTTCCAAGGCTAACACAAGCCGCAGCGTCTCAAGAATGAGGCTATGTCAGACCGAGAGCGACTCAAATTGTTCAACAAGTTGTGCAAAACATGTAGTCGACACCGGGCAATTCCAAAGTCCATGCACATCCCAGATTGTTCACAAGGCTCCACAGAAGTCACAAGCGGGGGATATGCTGATGTATCACAGGGTATATATGAGGAACGCCGAGTAGCCATCAAGGTTGTGCGCGTATATGTCACTAGTGATCTTGACGTCATCCTCAGCGTGAGTCTTCTGCCTGTGTTATTGTACTTGTATGGATGAATGCGTTACAGAGATTCTGTCGAGAGGGGGTCGCCTGGAAACATCTCCAGCATCCAAATATCTTACCACTGATTGGAGTGACAGTCAGTAATCGGCGGTTCGCGATGGTCTCTGCATGGATGGAGAATGGGAATATCAATGAGTTTGTTGAGAAGGATCAACACGTGAACCGGATTGAGCTGGTATGTATTACACTTGACCCCAACAGGAACCCGGCTGATTCACCATCTAGTTGGCTGATGTTGCAAATGGCTTGAAGTACATGCATGACCTCCGCATTGTCCACGGGGATTTGAAGGGTGTATGTATTTTTTCAAATTAGATGTTTGCACACCTCTCACTGATCTACGAAGGCGAACGTCCTCATCAACGAGAACCAACGAGCCTGCATCGCCGACTTTGGCCTCATAACTATCACTGGTATCGCAACTCATGCTGCTGCTGGGACATCCCGGACATCGTTGATCTCAAACGACACACTGATGTCATTTACCGCGGGGGGGACATACCGGTGGATGAGTCCTGAACTTCTATACCCAGAACGGTTTGGGATACCGGAATCGGAGGGCGACAGACCAACAAGACAGTCCGACTGCTATGCTCTTGGCATGGTCATCTATGAGGTGGGTGTTCACGTGAATCGGCCCGCGGCTCCAAACGGTTAACTGAAAATGCCCCAGGTATTATGTGGATACCACCCCTACGTTGAAATTCAGTCGGATATTCTAGTGATGAATGCGGTCATGGAAGGGGACCGGCCGAAGAAACCGCAGCGCGCAGCGCGCCTCGGGTTCAACAACGAATTGTGGAACATTGTTGAGCTATGCTGGTTGGAGGATCGTAACGCGCGACCCGGCATAGAGGGTATTCTTTCTTGCTTAAACGACGCAACGGCATTTTGGTACAGGAGATAGTTTTGACCTGCGATACGGGAGCGGAAAGACGCTTGTTGACGATTCCATCTTCGGTTGTTTTTCCTATACATACCTCCCGTTGTTTGTTTTCCTAGTACATAGCGGAGGTACATATATTCATCAAGTATTACCAATACCTGATTCATAATTTAGGGAAGGGGGTACCAGCGAATAATGACTTCGCAGGTCATAAACGTTAAACCTCCACGACGGCCACACCAGGCAGCCCCCACATCATCTGCGGCCCTTCCAACAATTTTGGCATCCTGGGAATGAGGTAGCTGTCCTCAAGGTCATCGGGAGGTTTATGCAGATGATTCTGTGGGTCATCTTACTACTCTCCCGGACGATCGACCCGTGTAGCGGCCGGCGATGAGATCCCTCCGAGGGAAGGATATACGACGACCTCAATGCCGAGCCTCACCGAGGTCTCAGAAAGTCCGTATGCTCATCCTCGGCATCCAAGATGGAGAGCGAGGATCATATCGGGATAACCGGGATGGGCGGACGGCGTGTGCCCTATGGAAGCGAATATCTCAGAGAGCCCGATATATTGGACTTTCAATGCATTCTGTAAATCAGAGCTCTTATCTGCAAATCGCGAGACAGAGTTATCGTTCACTTGACCAGCTTGATCGTCTGGGCAGCGGTACAATCGATCGGGGCCGTGGGGTCAGCGTGATGTCAACCCAACCGACTCCCAATCTCGACGAAGGTCGTCACGTTGACGTTTATCGTGGGCAGTGAACCCTTCCCGACCCATCCGAAACCGCCCCCACTGTGGCGTACCACCAGATTTCTGGCAGAGGACAAGTCCGCGTCTTGTGCAACTCTGGAGAAGGGAGAAGAAAAGACGTGGCATTTGGATCCTTTGATAGTATCTAGAACACGAGGAATCGAGGCACTGGTATGATGTAGTTGCGACGGAAGTGACGCGGTTAACGAGACGGCGACTGTGAGCCGAAGACCATGGGTTGCACAACAGAGGTGGGTGGCCATGCTGTGTGATCTCGTATCACTGTCGTGGCGGCATAGAGACGACCGTAAAGTATGACCAAGTACTGAAACAGAACGAGCACCGCAGGTGAAGAACTGCAGGCATCCACCCCATTCAGAGGAATAAGCTAAGAGATTGTACCGGTGTGCGAGTTTCCGATGTCAAGCCCAGGGGGGCAGGTAAACGTCCTCGTGTGTCGGAGGGCAGTTTATGGAGCATGGCGAACGTCAGCGGATCTCCTGGGCCGAAGTTCAGTAATCCAGTGTAATCCCAGGGCGAGAGCCCCGTTTTCTGTGGAAAAGTGGTTAGCCTAATTCCCTTCTGAGAATTAAGTACGACGGCCACGATTACCGCAATGTAAAGCAGAAACGCACGTCATGAGGTGTGATTGGCAGGGAGGGGTGTGGTCAAACGATCGTCCACTGCAGTTCCCCTAGCGTTTCTGCAACTGGATAGACTCCTCACTCAGACTGGAGGGGTGGATTTGGTGGGGGAAACATCCGCACCAGGTTGTAGAGGAGAGGTTCGTAGATGGTGGTACATCTTAGAGATCATTTCGAGCTTGGACGATCTTGGGCGTGGTGGCGAAATCGAGGGTTAGTTCGGCATCACCCGACGGCCGACCTGTACTCAACTCCACCGTTCCGTTTTATGTGGATTCCGTCCAACCTCAAGGAACATATAGCCTACAAGTCAACGCCAAAACCAACGCGACACCCAGGGTCTTCACCCGCCCCCGACCTCAAATGCGACTTTTCGCTTTTCCGCCCTCCTCGCCGACCTCGTTCCGGAACTCGCCCAGTATAATGCAACGGAGCTGGCTTCCATTCCCGATACCTCCGCTGCACTCGAAGAAACCAGCCGAGTGGTGGTCAACATCTCGGGTTCCTATGTCGTCGGGGTGATAATTCTCCCTAGAGGCAGAGCGCGAGACAACTTGCGCACCCTATCTCAACTCGATAAACCACCTGCTACCAACGATCTCTTCGCAAGGCTAGGCCTACACCCTCGCTTTACCAACCTGCTCCCCAGGGCCGTGTATGAAAGTGTTTGGAACGAATTAAAGTTACTGCATGAGCAGAACGACTACGAGACGGTTGCGATCAACGCAGACAGCTTGCAGGGTGATCACTGCTTCCATCCTTCTACGACGATGAAACCCATTATCTGACATCACCTTCGTCGCAGGGCTGTTCGGATTCTCGAGTTGCAAAACGTCATCTAATGGAAATTGGAAGGTGCTGCGCAGAGCCATCGGAATGGTCATCGGGTGGGGGTCCAGAGCCAGTCTGTCTGCTTTAGATCGTCCGTCTCTCGGTACCACTCCGCTGAGCCCCACATGTACAATGTCCTGGCATTTTCCTTTGCCTGCGGTGATTGCATGGGAGTGGTGGCCAGGGGTCGCGAGTTTGGGCCACTTCGCCTTGTGCGGAAACTCTGCCTGATTGATCCACCCGATGACGGGCCGAAACCTCTCACCGTAGTCCTGAGGGTTATGTAGAGTGATTCAAGTCTTATTCGTAAGTTATTGTCGATACCCTCCGAGTACTTCTCAGGTGAACGGTCTATTTTACTCAGGATCCTATCGCCATCTGTGTTGCGCCGGTCCGGACACGTCTGTCCGATTCCCCTGTCCGCTGTCAGCACCCCGCCTCTCAGCCTTTGCGACGATGGGACCCGGTCCTATCGTCCCTGGACATGTTCCCGGTTTTCGAATGTCTCCTTTCTTTTGTCCCCTTCCAGGTTTCAGGACAGTTGGTTGCGTTTCTACTTAATAGATGTGCATATTCGTCGCGGTGAAACGGAATGAAGCTAAGTTCGGCGCGTTGATTGTGACCTCAGGGGAGGTCGCATGTAATACTGTGGTGACGATGGTCTCGGCTTCGTGTGGAGGGTTATATGGTGACGGAGAGTCGGATTCAGATGCGGACGAGCTCACCGATGTGGATTGCTGCCGATACGATGAGATCGTTGAGGGTGAGACACGGAGACTCTCGGTGCGGCTTCGGCCCGGCTCCGCTGGGGCGAGTCCTACTTTGCTCGGGTGTTTCTTGCGGAGGACAAAAACTCTGACTATAACAATCTTATATGGTTTGGTTGCGTGGGTACAGTACCAGCGCAAAAGTCGAATGATACTAAGTCTCGTAAAGAACCGGCGCGATCGTCTGAGGAGCGTTGGTCTCCGTCGAGACGGTGCGGTTGGTACGGGGTCACACTGGCAACCGCTTGAAGGCAACACGCTCTAAACGAAAAGACCATGAGAGCTCCTTGAAAGAACCTGGTTGGGATCGATATACGACCGGGTTTTCTGGCCTCGGCGCTAGCCGGAGTTGGGACGTGCTGGACAATGTCCGAGGAGCGAATCAAAGGGATGGCAACGGGTCGAGAGCGAGAGACTTCTCCAGGTTCCTGTCATCCTCCTATCCTGCGAAAGGGTCTGGTTTTTCTTGAAATCTACTCGCCCGCGATACCTCTCGTCTCGCATAAATTTCGTCCAGCAAACGGTATGCGTAAAGGAACTCAAGGTTTATGCCAAGCCAGCGTCAAAGGGAGCGCGTCCCTCCCCTTCACCCGTCTTCAACTTCAAAGCTCTTCACGCGTCACGGCTCGTCCCTCTCCTTAGGTCTCCAATGACCACAGCTCTCCACTCCCGCTCCACCACGAGCTCTCCCTCTCCCCGCCAACCCCGCTCTGGAACTCGCCCGGCACGACGCGATACGGTTTCCACTCCTTCTATCACCACCGCCGACCCCATCCACGTCGCTCCGGAACGGCCGAGGTTGACGCATTCTGGTTGTTCCTTGGAGGCTGATACCCCAAAGGACGAAACTCGCCGTTAGACCACGTAAACGCAGATCCCAAACTCTGCTCGTTCCAGGTGGAAGAACCGGTATGGACATGGCATCGTGTAATAATCCAGCAGATTAACAAAAAAATAGGAGTTGACATTCTGCATTTCTTTGTTCGCTGGTTAGTCAGGTTCTGCGCCTCCGTCAATGTCCAAGGGAACCGTTGGTGTGTTCTGATGAGACTTCGCGGTCTCTGCAGGGTACGGTCACGATTGTTCACCAGGGAGTGCTCGCTACTGACATTCGTGCAAGGTTCGTGACTGGCTCTATTTCCTCGACTGTGGACTTGCATCTGCGGAATGGTGTCAGCGAGCCAAAGTTCCTTTCGAGTCTGCTATCCCAATCTGCTGCAGTGTTCACGGGTGTGATACGCGGCACCTGATTCTGGTATTCGCAAGAAACCCCAGACAGATGGGAGGTGGCGGGTTGGAAGTTGCACAAGGATCTCGAAAGTTCCCGGAGGCGCCCAGCCGTTGGGATGATCGTGCGATTGACGGCGCCATTACCCTGTCGTACACTGCCCGATTCAGGCAACTGTCGTGGCCGCAGCCGCAGTGAGGGAGCGCCTCCCTGTGACGTCAATGATTGGCCAGAAACCTCTCTTCCTATTGTCACGTTCTTCCTACTTGGTCAAGTTCATGGTTGCCGCAAAACTTCATGAGAGTGAGCCGCCAACTCACATGAGCGCGAGTGGCTGCAGCTGATAAATAGATGATTTAGTCGACTTCACCTCGCTTGGTCCCGAGATCCTGACCAGACTGGGGGAAGACTTCGTGCAAGCACTATCCGTCCCCAACCCGGCGTTGCGTTGGTGGGAAAGCGAGAAGGGCTGTGTGAACAGGATCTCCGAAGTGGTCTCGCGCGCTGGAACATCTCCAACGGGTCTGTCCTTACAGGACGCGACAGTATTGGCAGAAACGTTTCATGAGGTATGTCTTCGTAACTAAATCTTCCCTCGCCCTCTGAAACTTCCTGGTGGTTAGGCCATGAAAATGAGCTTTGATGGCTCTTCCGTATGGTGCCCATTGTTTAGACTTTATACCCACGCCCTCCTTCGCGGATCATACATTTTCCCCGACGTAGAGCTGTGTGATAAATCACTGGACTACGAGCCCCTCGGATTCGTGGATATTTGGAAGGAAAATTATCGCGGGGACCGGGTATGCATCAAGGCAATTCGCACACGAAGTACGACCCGCTTGGAGGAAATCAAAAGGGTACGCAACCCTTTTTTTTTACCAGGATCAAACTCACTGCGCTTCACACCAGACCTACTGTCGTGATGTTAAGGGATACAAGCACCTTTCCCATCCGAACGTGCTCCCCGTCATTGAGATTTCGGAGACGCTGTTTCCACTTTGCATCATGAGTCCATGGATGCCTGATGGAAACATCGTGCAGTACACTCACAAGAATCGGGATGCCAACAGACTAATGCTAGTACGGATCCACCAAAATTGATAGGGATACAGCGCTGACCACGTCCGCAACAGCTTGCAGAGGTCTGCGGCGGCCTCTCATATCTCCACGGGCTAGGTATTTTACACGGTTCCATCGCTCCGGTAGGTGGTACGAAACGGTTTGTGTTCGCTCGCACGTTGATGCTTCGTATGTCCAGGGAAACATTTTGATTACTCGAGATGGTATCGCCTGCCTCGGTGACTTTGGGATTGCACGTGAATTTGCCGATACCTGGAACAGCCGGTTTAGGTTTAAGCTAGGAACTGCGCGGTATATTGCCCCAGAACAGTTTGGAAGTCGATACTCCATTGGCTTAGCCTCAAAAGAAAGTGACATTTACTCCGTTGCAATGACTTCCTTCACGGTACGCTCCTCCTCTACTGGGAAACCGAGTGATACTTGATGCAATTGCCCCATTACTACCAGGTGCTCACAGGAATATTGCCATATGATGGGATTTGCGACTACAACTCTGTCGCTTCCCGAATTAAATCTGGGGAACGACCCCTCCGTCCAAGGAATCGAAATGCGAACCGATGGTTGCGGGACAGCGTATGGGACATGATTGCAACCTGCTGGAGCGATGACCCAAAGAAGCGGTGGGAAGTCCCTGTCATGCGTCAAGTATTTTTAACATTGGGTCTTCGGAATGCAAATTCAGGTGACTAAAACACCCAAAACACCGGAAAACCTGGCTGAAAGCCTCCCGAACACCGAAACAGGGCGGCAGCGACTTGTAAGGCTCCTCCCACGGATCACCTCTCTGTTTCAGTTCCTACAAGTTCCGGAGCCGGAAATCGAGAGTCTTATCAATGAAATGGATAAAGTAGGTTCTTCCACCTTCCGCTCTCCTCCAACGCTAACGCGAACTGCAGCGTCTCGAGAATGAGGTTATGTCGGATCGGAAGCGACTCAAATTGTTCAACAAGTTCTGCAAGACATGTAGCCGACACCGCGTGATCCCGAAGTCCATGCGCGTCCCAGATTGTTCGGAACAGAAAGTTGGAACCGCGTGGTCAAAACTCCGCGGAAATGTTCGCGAACCCACTTCGGCAGGAGCCGTGCGACCGTGGCACTCCCCAGCTCAGTGGCCCCTCCATGGCGGGCAAATCAATTCCCACAGTCACTCCCACCTCCCCACCACATGTTCCACCTCGCCTATCCCCCCTCCCCCTCAGCGCGGTAATGGAGGGAGCTGTTTGCCTCGACGATATGTTTCAGATGCTGATGTTGCATATTAGCCTTAAATAATGATACGGATACGGGTTGAGTGGGTACCTTGGCCAGCTTGCACGGCACAGTTAGACCATAGATTGGCCGTGCAGCTGGGTATTGTTGTCCTGGAGCCTTTAGTCTTGGCTGGACAAAGAACTATTTGCTGTTGATACGGATAAATAATCCCTCGCCCCTGCCAGGTGCGCACGTTGACTTCCCCCTCCACCATGCCCGCCATCCCTCCCCAAGAAGGGCAGGTCACTGTTCTCGACGGTGGCGAACCCCATGTCATACCGCTTGATAATTGCCCGGGGTGCCGAGGGATAATGGGTTCCCTGAGCATCAATAATGGGTTTACCGAGAAGAATGATAGTGGAAGACTACAGCAGTCGGTACAGAATCCCTGTACTCTATATCTCAGCCGATCTAACTATCTGCCAGTGTACCAAATGTGACGTTCTGATTTTCTATACAGATCCATACATCATTGCCGATGCTGAAGCTCTATTGGGACGCATCAACCGTCGCAATGCAACCCGCCGAATGAACCTACCGGCCCCACAGCTGGAGCCGTTTGTACCGAGACCTATGCCGATCCAGCCTAAGGCAGGAGATCAGTGTTTAAAGGATGGTTGTTCCAGAGGTCAGAACAAGTCTTGCACGTTTTCACTGTGTAAGGCATGTTGTGACAATCGCCCTGCTGGTGGGAAGACTTGTCTCACTCACCGCCTTGGGAGTAAGGGTTCCCGGGCTCATCCCCCCCCAACTGCTACTCTAAGGCTGCCCACCACATTGATACCACTCTCACAGTCCCACCCCCACGATGCCACCCCACAACCCCAGCCACGCCCGCTTGACTCCCCAGATGTACAGCCCCCGCCGACACCGTCAGACCCTACTGACACAACGTCACCTTCCCCATTGGAACGTTCTCGTGATACGAGACCCGGGCTCCTCCCACGGAGTAACCCCGCTCTGAGTGGAGTTGAAACTAGCCGTCGTCGAGCTGAGCTCTCACAGGCATCAAGAAACAGCCGGCGTGTCTTCATCTGGGTTTCGGTGTGTTTCCGTTGTATCTATTTTACCCCAATCATAGGAATTGACAAGCGTTAGGATGGGAAAGATCCAATTATTTTTAATACCACCCTGTCGTCACTCCCCCAATTCACCCTGGATGAACTTGGCAAAGAATTGATCCAGTTTAATCCCTCCGGGTTACCCATTGAGGTCTACGACACGACCATCGGTGAATGGATTATTACCCCGATGCATTCACCGATAACGCTCCCAACAGGCGTGAGGGAGATTCTGTTATCTTTACGGCCAAACGCATTGGAACCGTTCGACCACAAACCTGGTTTTTTGGAACTACTTCAACGGCTCCCTCGTGTTCAACGACTCTTACGGACCCCTTCAAAACGGGCTGCGATAGGAAACCTTGTCTCTCCTCGAACAAAGAGGATTCAACACGACCCTCTCCATCCCATCCCCAAATCCATCACGGCAGTCATGGCGCCAATCCCAGAGGACAATGAAAACTCATTTCAGCCTCAATCACCGACACCACATCAGCTGGACTTGATCCCCTTACCCCCACCTGCCACAAACACTCCATCACGTAGACCGCAAACGCCTATGACTAAGAAGCAGCGATTCCCTTCGCAATTTCTGGCACATGACATACTCTCTAAAGTTTCGCAGTACCACATTGAACGTACCGGGAAACATGGAGAGTTTTTGGATATCCTAAAGCGAATTTGTGCACCACATACAGTTGGCAGGACAACGGCGGCAGAATTGGTGAAGTCTTATAAGTGGAATCGTCCACATTTTATGACTCTCGACCGCGATACCCAACTGTCAATAACCTGGTCTAAATTGGGTCGGTGCGCTGAGGCAACCAACACTCCACCCGATGCGGAATTTTTTGCCTTTGTTGATCCAGGACCCTCACCGGTCTCAACATATCCTATAACTCCTGTAACCCCTAACCTGCCACCGCCGACGCCCTCCCTCGGTATCATTGATCCAATCGTGTCTGCTTCTCCTGCGATTTTCACTGAAGTCACACCCCGCGCAATTCCCCCCACTATCATCGACCCAATACCGGCTGTGGTTCCTGCTGCCCCTACCAATACAATATCATCATCAATGATTGTGCAGCCTGTCATCCACACACCGGCACCATTCCCACTCAATGCTAGTGTCCTGCAGCCCCTCCTTCCTGAGCAACGAGGGATCCTTGATGCTGAATACAACCTCATCTGCGCCATTTCTAAGGACCTAGGCAACATGGACACAGCCTGGACCGAAGACCTTCAAGGGGTTGATTTTCAACTATACTGTCCATTCTGTGACACCGAGCTCCCAGGAATGGAGTACTCACCAGCACTTAAGGATCTCCTGAACTCTGAGTACATTCAAGAAAACACAGAACCAGATCCAAGTCTACGAAACCCAAATGCTCGTCGGTCACTTAGGGGACATCAAGTCTACTCGGACTTCTGCTCTCAACATAGGCTGGAGGAGCTTCTTCCTGTAGCGAGGGCGGCAGGGTGGCCATACCCTCCCAACTTCAAAAATCTTCAATACCGTGTTCGTTTAAAGGGATCTTACATCAACAGACTCACTATGGGTATCCAGTCAGGTTCATATCCATCGCAATTCTACTTGGAGATGTTGGTGATGAGCGAGAGGCAGCGTCGGGGACAGGCCCAAGATATCGTAGCTGCAGGATAGTAAGCATTTCAAGATTGCTACCCGGTGGTACTCTGATTACTTACATGCAATTTAGCTATGGCCTGGTTGGAGTGCGACACCTCCTGAGGGAACTACTAGACATGTTCCCTGTGTCGACACTCGAGCTGCCACCACACATCTCATGGAGAACATTTGTTGAATTTGTATTAGTCCCCGAAGTTGCATGCCTCCTCATCAGTGAGGACATGAGCATTTGTCTTGAAGAGGCCATGGGTGTTTGGAAAGCAAGTAGGGATTTTGGGATCCAGGCCTTTCCGGATGATGAGTTAGATAAACACCATCTTGATAACAGACCTGATGTACCGTAAATCATACCTTTGGTCATACATCCCGTGCTCAAGGTACTTCACATTAGTTGCAATGCCGAATTAGGCTATTGTCCGTTACCTTGGGGTCACAGAAACTAGACAACATAAGGTAACCTCCGAGAATGGGTCTGTCCCGACCAGCCGACAAAGAGGAACAGCCTCTCGAGAGGCAGCTTGACCTCGACTTCAATGTCCCGTTTGACACCGTCGACTACATGCCTCTCGATGCGCCGCTAATAGAGTGTATAAATCAGGTCGTGACGATGTCGTCAAAAACTCGTAAGATCCGGGGGTCCTGTCGTTAGAAGGCAACATTGTCGGTAGGATAGGTAGGAGAGCCAAAGAGGAAGTATGTGGGCGGCGGATGAGGGGTATAGGATGCAGGACAATGCGATGCTATGCAGATGATGGTTTGATAAGATGCAAGGTGTTGGAGAGAAAGGAGCAGGCGGCGATAAGAAAAGTTCTAACGAACTTCCTTGCCCGGGAAGAGGAACAGCCTCTTGAAGCAGCTCGACCTCGACTTCAATGTCCCGTTCAACACCGTTGACTACGTGCCTCTCGATGTGCCGCTCCGTCCTGACCGGTGGCACCACACATGTACTGGGGGACAGATGAGCCGGGGTCGGAGAAAATGCAGAGAATGAGACTCGCTCTCGACAGTGCGCGGCTTGAAGCTGAGCTCATCTTCTTCAGTGACGCTGGTCATAGATCCATCGCTGAATTCGTTGGTTCTCCGGGTGATGCGGCTGTCGCTGTTGGCAGAGGAGCCAGAGATGGTGACATAGGAAGTGGAAACCTTCAACTTGACATCAGGGATGAGGAGCTTGCCCTCGGCACCCTTCTTCAAGATGGCGACTTCCTTCTTCTTGATGATGGGGGTGACAGTCATCGGTAGAGAGCGAGCCATAGAGGGGACGGATGAGGAAGAGTGCATAGAGGTACGAGACTCGTAGCGACGAGCGAAAGCGAGATTGTACTTGGAGTAGAGCTCGTCAACAGTCTTGTTGCGAGGAAGGTTGGCTTGTCAGATAATGGTTGAAGCACCTGGTACTTGATGTCCAATGTTGAGTAGACACCGCCCTGGCACTGCGAGGAAGCGACAAAGCCCTTGTATACATGTTTTGGATCCGAGCTCTCGTCGATGGGGAGGGAGTGATCGCGGGGCTTGGCGAAGGAGTAGACCTCCGCCCACCAGCCGTCGCTGCCGTCAGTCCAGCTGGGGATGGGCTTGCGCTCGTTGGAAGAGGGTGGTTTGAGGTGAGCGAAGGAGGGTCGCTTAGACATCTTCTCGGGGCGGGTGAAGTGGGAAAATACAACAAGCGCATTGAAGTTCCAATGGTGCGAGTTTCATCATTTGAAACAGATGGACTCCGCGCAACCTTCTACAGAACCAGAGGTTGGCAGAGTGGTGGGGGGAGATGGGAGGTGTAGGAGGCAGGATTGCTGAACTGGTGTTCACGGTCTGACGACCAGAAGATACCGTATGTGAGGGGTGACGAGCGATGCCGTACGGGGAATCGGGAGTCAGAGGGGAGGTGGTGATGGCAGAGTCGTCGCGCTTGAAATCAGGGAAGAGTTGGGAAACTGTAACACGGTCATCCATGCTAGCAGCAGAGCCTTTGCGAGCCTTCTGTCGAGATCGGAATATACCACTCCAGAGTTTCTCGCTGTCCTGATCCTTGTCGGTGCCTAGAGAAGCGTCTTCGGGAATGGTTGCAGGAAACGATGAAGTGGTGCCGATGCTAGCACTGCTATCCCGTCGGGTTTTCGTCGTTCCTACAGTCGCATGAACGAGAGGCCGAGAAGAAGCGCTCTCATTCGAAGACGGTTTCCATATCTCTGGGGTGGGACGGGGAGGGGATCCAATGCTGGCTGATTGGTCGCGGCCATTGCTCCGTCGTGACCAACTCCCGCCACTGGAATACGGTCGCGGTTCTCGGTCCTCGATGGATGTTCGCGGCGGTGGGGAATGTTCAGGTACGGGTTCTGCAATAACGTTCGATGGCCTCCGCATCCCTGAGATGATTGTGGGATGAGATGGAGCAGGAGAAGCCTTTGATAAAGTTACGTACGGTTTCTGGCGATGGACTCTATGCCTGATCGGGCGCCTTGGGGAAGGATGGGAGTGATGAAACGGCGACCGTAATGGAGGATCCACGGTCACTCGTTGTGTTGTTGAGGTTGGAGAGAACTCGTTAACTTGACGAGGGCAATAGACCTACAAATCCCAATGATGCAGTTAACTCGTGGTTCACCGGCATCCGAAAGCCAGATTTGCTCACCATGATCGCACTATCATTGCTCGCCTCTATGACGGTCACTCCAACTCTACTCTTCAGACTACGTACAAGTCCACCGCACGCCCCACATCATTAATGACTTTCGTAGCAGCGGGGGCCTTGTTTGTTTGGGGGGGCAAGCGAAGCAGGGAAAAGATGGCAACGGAGACGTCAACGCATCAAACCGCCGCACCCCTGAACAATCCAGTCTTGCCAGGAGTTTCATCGGTTCTATGTTCCTCGTTTGGCAAAGGGGTATGCAAAGGGAGAGGAAGCGGTGGGAGAGACCAGGATGGAGTTGAGGGGGAAGGGAAGAAGTACTTCTGCCGCAATCGGAGTCCGTAAGTATGTGGTTTTTGATGGCGACGAGCTGCGCACAGTGCGCATGTTGAGTGGGGCACACCAGCCAGAGTCACTGGAATCCTCCTCATCTTGAAAATGGCAATTCGTCAGCAGTTCATGAACATTCAACGTTCAACGTTCATCATTAAATTCCGCATTTAGTATCTACACCGAGAGCAGGTGGCTACGGACATAGCTGCACGGCTGGAGGCCCCTCTTCCTAAGATCCTCCACAACTAGACGATTTCGCCGTTTAACCATTTCGTTGAGGAAAAAGTTATATCTATCAACCTGCATCTCTCTCGCTATCGCCTGAAACCGTCCATACCATGCGTTAACCTGCTCTGCTGCTGAAGAGTTAAACCGCCATTCCTTATCATCAATTCTGAGTTCTGGCCACTTGTACGGATTACAATTCTTCCCGCAGTCGAGATCCGATTCCTTGTGTTTTGTCTTGTAGTGAAACACATCAACAGGGAGTGCACAATGATCAAAGTAGTGGCGAAAGTAGGGGTCTTCGTCGTTCTGGAGCATTGAGTATAATTTACAATTGTTATCGTACCAAATGACGCCCGGTAGTGATCGTTGTGTTGGGAACAAGTCCATCAGGAAAGCCTGCGTGTGCGCTATGAGCCAAGTCGAGGTCGATAGGTTGGGAGAAACGTACCCGAACGGCACTTGGTGCCTCCGAGCCGTAGAACGTTGTGCGTCCGAGTATAACACCACACGATGCAACACACAGCTCGTCATTGTGGGTTCTCCGACGACCAAAGCGAGCCCGGATCGGCCGGTTCCCACTGGCCGGTTTTCCATTGCAATCATCTGCAGTAACTTCAACCTCCTGGTCGTATCGTACGTCAGGGCCTTGGGGGCTATCACCGCTACCATCACCATAAGAGGCAAAGTCAGTCGGGAGCGAATCGTGTGTCTGACGGCTAACACGTTCGAGGCGGTGACGAAGTTGGAACATAGCCTTTGAGGCCATGTCGTATTTCGTCTCAAGACTACGGTGGTCAGGATGGGCGCAAGTCTTGAAGTTTCTCTCGGCAATCTCGTTGCATGAGATGACCACACAGAGATCGCTGAGGTGGGTGTGGACTGGACAGTAGCGGTCCCTTGATGACTGGAGCGGGATTGGGCAGTCGTGTTCACTGCAACATGGATGTCCGATGGTGACGCCATCAACGACGACTGAGCGAAGCTCATCTAGAAATCCACATGAGATGGGTGAGATGTGTATGTGTAGCCGGCGGGAAAACTCACGTTGTACTCCCCCCTTCTCATATACCCAGCAGCATTTGTCACAAACGTGATTCCAATGCTCTTGTCCAGTGCCAACCATTCGTGCGTTCTCATCTCGTATGGCAAAAAGAAGCCGCTCGCGTTGGGTGTATCCCCTTTGGGGAAGCACTAGAGTCTGTTCACGCTCTTCGTGTTGGTTGAGCAGAGTATGTAGAAAGAAGGCATTCCACACGTCATCGACGTCGAGCTCCAGGTGAGCCCAGTCCGTGGGGAGGTTAGGCGCACGTTTTGTGATAAGGGTGTAGTTTCGGGCGCAATTAGTTGCAGAAACCCTGAACGGCAAATGAGTTTCAGTGAGACGGGAAAAGTGACGAGAAAACATACCATGCTGTCGACATCATCGCTGCAAAAGACTCGCAGATGACCCGCTCAATGTAAACATGTTCGTTGATTTGAATCAACGAAAGGGTGTGTCCCGGGTAGTAGGTCCGGAACGAATCATCCTTGTGCACAATGTAGTTATGATAGTAGCGTCTATGGCAATCTGGATGATTTGTTAGCATGAGATCGAAACGAAGTGAGTAGGAATAACCTACTTGGACATTCCAGGGATGACGCAAAGCCAGGAAGTGGGCCATACGTCCGAGTAAAGACAGTAATGCGGAAGGTTCGCTCGTCTATCAGCTCCCGAGGTTGGAGGTAGCCACCGGTCTTGTAGCTGCGGGCGCAGCTTTCTTCCTCGCAGAGACGGGTCGGCGGGAAAAGGTTCACAGCACCTGCGAAACAGCGTTGAGGCTCTCGATTCGTAGCTTGGAATGTAGGGGACATACCAATATATCGCGCAAGGCCAAAGTCCAGGAAATCCTCAGTGTACTCGCTGACTTTCGAGAATGCGATTACTGGGTCCTCTTCGCCCCACAGTTCACTCTCCCATATGGTCGTTCGAAAGCCATCCCATGCAATCTTGACTTCTTCATCCCTAAGACTGATTGCGAGCTTAAAGAAGTCATGGATATTCACTGGGAGGTGGAGGGGTGCTGTATCGAGATAAGCGGAACGTAGGGTACTGGCGATGTATGGTTTGAGGTATACAGCAAGCTTGATAAACTTTAAGGTGTCTGGGAGGTCCCACCCAATCCCCGACAGATCAGGATCTGCAGCGAGCGCGCGATAGAAGGACATAGTTGCGAGGGGGGTGGGGAGGGAGAAATCAGGTAATGTTAGGTCCAGCCTGCACTTATATGGCATTCTGCTAAGTGACCGTGTCGGGCCCTCTGACATGGAGGGACACTGTGTGGACGCCGTGGACGCCCACGGAGAGTGGGCCATGTATCAAAACTTCGCGGGAAAACTTCGTGAAAAATTTCGCGAACTTCTACCCCCGCCGTTCACACGCCCTCGTTCGGAAGGTTCCATAGAAGTCACAAGCGGGGGGTATGCCGATGTATCGCAGGGTATATATGAGGGACGTCGGGTAGCCATCAAGGTCGTGCGCGTATACGTCACTAGCAACTTGGACGTCATCCTCAGCGTGAGTCTTCTACCTACGTTGTTGCATCTGTATGAATGAATGCATTACAGAGATTTTGTCGAGAGGGAGTCGCCTGGAAACACCTCCGGCACCCAAATATCTTACCGCTCATTGGAGTGACAATCAGTAACCAACGGTTTGCGATGGTTTCTGCGTGGATGGAAAATGGTAATATCAATGAGTTCGTTGAGAAGGATCAACACGTGAACCGGATTGAGCTCGTACGTGATGCACTTGACCCCGGCAGGACCCTGAGTGATTCACTATCCAGTTGGTTGATGTTGCAAATGGCTTGGGGTACATGCACGACCTCCACATTGTTCATGGGGATTTGAAGGGGGTATGTGTTCTCTCGAACCAGGTATTTATATGCCTCTCACTGATGTGCGAAGGCGAACATCCTCATCAACGAAAACCGGCGAGCGTGTATCGCTGACTTCGGCCTTACGACCATCACCGGCGTCGTGAATCATGCCGCTGCTGGGACATCCCGGGCGTCTTTGCTCTCAAACGACACACTGATGTCATTTACTGCAGGGGGGACATACCGGTGGATGAGTCCTGAACTATTGGATCCAGAGAGGTTTGGCATGCCGGAGTCAGAGGACAATAGGCCAACAAGGCAGTCCGACTGCTACGCTCTCGGTATGGTCATCTATGAGGTAGATGTTTTTGTGAACCAATTCGTGGTTTGAAACGGTTGACTGACAATCCCTCAGGTTTTATGTGGACACCATCCGTATGTCGAAATTCAGTCGAACGTCCTTGTTGTGAGTGCGATCACCGAAGGAGACCGACCGATGAAGCCGAAGGGGGCGAAAAGCCTCGGATTCAGTACCGAACTGTGGAAGACCGTTGAACAGTGCTGGTTGGAAGATCGCAAAGCGCGACCTGGCATAGAGGACATCTGTTCCTCCTTAAACGAGGCGACAGCGTTCTGGTACAGGAGAATGTTTTAACCCGCAATGCGGAACCCGGATAGTATAAACGCATGTTGATAATCCTGTCTTCTCATATGTATCCCCTGTTACTCGTTTATCTATCTATCTATCTATATACATAAGCGAAGGGTGAGCATTTCTGATTGGCCGATAGCGCCTCTCATCATATCCGAGGCGTCACGCACCCCCATTGGCCGGAGCAGAGAGGGGCGCACCGAATCGGGAGCTCGCCCCTCGCGAGTGGTGCGCGATATCAGCCTCTTTCAAATTTGGGTCCCCCTGTATCTGGGTGAGCCTCGATGCGAGCTCGCGACGCGAGCACGAGGTGACATGCCCCGTTTGATGCAGTTAGACGTGAGTCGAGTCGTATTTGAGGAACGGGACGCGAGATCCCCTCCAGTAGACGCGTCGACGACCGACGTTTAACGGCGTAACGAGCGGCGATGGGGATGTCTCCCAAAATCCCTCCGCACGCGTCCGCACGCGAAAAGGAGACCAATGGCGGTGTCCCCCCTTATCATCTCTCGAGGTGGGGGGCAGCATGCCTGTATCCAATTTTTCGCCTCGGACGCAACGGCATCACTGTAATCTTGCACTGCAGGTATGGGCTCTTCTCGCATTCGATCGCACGATAACCACTGACGAGTCCACTACTTAAATTCCATAAAAAATAGTGATTTTCTTCGTCTTGCCCGGCAAGCTCGAAACGATGGCGTTCGGGCAGGACGGGCGATTTTGTGTGGCGCGGGCCCGGGGCCGCAGGTCCCGGGCACAATGCAAGTAAGCATGGCCCGGCAAATTTAGATCATAATGAATGTTGCACAAAAATCTTAGACCAACGTTGTCCGATAAGGCATTGCCCGGCAAGTTCGCGAGTGGCCAGCTAGTAAGTTAATACAACGCCCTCGCTGCACATCCCGGGCTGTGCCGCCTGTCGGCCCTACGCCTTATCAGGTCTACACCAACCTCGCTCAAGATCAAGGGGCGCTTGCGTTCCTCTTGGCATTCAACGTATTCATGGGACCTCAATGCCATCCCCTCCCGCAAACTTGAAACCATGAACGTGTCGGCCACGGTGAGCAAGGCAAGGTACCGATTGAATGTTAAATCTTGGGTGTGAAGGAAGACCACCGGCTGATAGGTGAGAGTCGAGAAACGAGAGTTAATGTGGGAGACGACGTCAGTAACACCACCCTGTAACTCGTTCTCGCCGGTGGTCTGGAGGGCAACCTGGATGAGGACGGTCTGTGAAGTGCCAGGTAAACGCGGGTTCATGATTCGTTAGCACAGATTAGCTCACATTCCCTTGGGATTCGGGATGCTTGTCCAAGAACGCCTCAAAGGCGTGGATCTTCTGACGTACTCCCTACAAGTGAATCAAAACGTATATCCTGAACGCATTGAATCGGCACCCACTTGCACTTCATACAACTTATCCCTTCCAACAATCAATTCCATCCCCGCATATCGCTGACAGAGTACTTGGACCCAGTGGGAAACCTCCGGATTGCATCTAACCCCAAGGGGTCTGGAAGGAAATCGAATCTGAGGCAAGGAGACCACGCAATAGGTGCTCCCGAACTGCGAGACAGCGGAAGATCTCCGAAGTCGGGAAGGCAGGCTGGGGGGGGGATCCGATTGGAGCATTTGGAAATGCCTTACGATCCATCCCTGGGACGAGCATCAGGTGATAGTCATTCACCCATACTGAAAAGCATGTGAGTGGAACAAAACGGTGGATGAGAGTTGTATGTACGTACTGGTATCTCCTTCGCGGTAGTTGGCGATGATCACGTCCGCGAATCTCTTGTTTACCGACTGGTATTGAGCCCAAGATTCAGGTTAGTAGAATGACTTCGTCTTTGGAGCATCCGGAATAGCGTAGTGAAGAGCGGGCCAAAGAACCTGGACACACGATCAGTCTCCAGGGGGAGGATGATATCATCGGTCATACCTGATGACGCGTCTGGGATCCAAACTGGGACGCTCTCTACTTTCTCAAACATCCGCTTGTCGATACTACGTTTGAGATTATCCTTGAATGTGTCGGTGTGGGTGCCAAGAGTCCCAACCCAGAGTCTCCGCCTGATCCTTGATCCCACGCTACGAACGGCATTGTACAGCCCACCGTTTGCGTGGGGTTGGGTTCAGTATGCCAAGCAGGCGAACCGTGAAGACTGTGGACTGGTTCCCCTGTGAGTAGTCTGGTGTTCGTGCTTCACCGCCGAGTCGGGTGGGGGGGATGACCGGAGATCCGACAACTTCCCCGATACTAGCAAATGGGTTCGACTGTTCGCTGTTTGGAGTGATCACCATCGGTGTACCTATCCGCGAGGATTTTGCGGTCTGTGTGGAGCTCGTTAGCAAGACGGCTATTACAAGAGGGATCGGCTGGGGATTCAAACTGACCTTGTCGCGCATATCCTCTACGATACTTTTGAGTGGAGCGGGTGTGGCGTCTGTGGAGGAGACTCGCCGAGAACCGCGGTCTGTGGCAGGAAAAGAGTAGCAATGATTACCCTGTGGTTCCTGTAGGAGCTCATGGTGGTAGAGGAGGATTCGGCGGAAGGCAAGGTGGACCGTCGAAATCTTGTGATGGTATTTTATTGCGGTGTTCAGATAAGTTGGCGCGACGGATTTTTCCACGGGGCGGTATCCAGGTGTGGGAGACTGGGTGCCCAGATTTTCCTGAGGATAGAGCCCGAGGCGAACGATCCCGAGGGCCGGTTTACGATGGGTGGGGGTCGGCCGGGGGGCGAGGCGGATTCTGTTCCGCGCGCACGATGGCACTGGGTATAAATACGGCAGTTGTTTTCCATCCCCTGCGCCTTTTCCCCTCCCTCCCCTCTCTCCCGTCCGTCCTGCTTTCCTCCCCCCCTTTTCCGTACCTCCCATTCGTCCTACCTTTCCCCGTTCTCCTTTCGCACCTCGCACTCTCGTGAATTACGCTCCTTCGCGATCCCGTGACCTGGCACTTCCCAACACGTATGGCGGTGTTGGTTTCTCTTCAAAACACACCCTCGCCTGAACACCGTATATCGGTCGTTGAAAAGGCTCTTTCGCTCTATCTGCCCCCGCAGACCACCGGACCCCCAGGGAATCCCACCAGAGCGTTGCACGAGTGCTGGACCCACGGGCTCTTGTGCTGCAGCTTCTGGGACCTCGCTTTTGTCGACCATCCTTCCTGCGGACGTACGATCGCCTGGGGGATGTCGTCGTGTTGGATTCCTTGCGCCGGGAACTGGTCGAGCGCCGAGTAAATGATGGAGCGCCGAGGAAATGGTTGAGCGCCGGTGCTAGGTGCCCCCGAACACCGCGAGGTGTTCCAATCAGGTTGACAATACGAGCCCGATCGCATCAAAACGGACATAGTACGGATCCCAGTGTCGGTGGGTTTTCCCGAGGACGACTACGGACCATGGACCATAGACCATCCGGGGTTCACCTCTGGGTTCTAGTGTGTTCGTTAAAGTTCCGCATATCCTGACCTGATGCATGCGAACCCCAAACAACCTGCCTGGTGGTTCTTTGATCGCCCTGGCTGTTGTCGTGTTTTCTTGAAACTGGTTTTCCACGCGTGGCAGCTAATTGCTCTGGACGCTCGGCCTGGTTTGGGAAGCGGACGAAATTTCTCGGGACGTCGCAGGAGATGCGGTCACCTTTTGTTGGGCAAATCATTGAACGAAAGAGCGGGATGGCCTCTGGAAGAAGTATAAAGTCATACCGCTCGTTGCACCGGGGCTCCTGCGACGATAGAAGACATAATGATTCCGACACAAGATTCCGCCAGCCTCAAACATATACTCGACGAGATTGCCCTCGTTGACCAGTGCGCTGTACGTACCTCTATCATTCACCCACCGCTGGCTGTCCTCAGAATTTAGGCTCTGTATCTACCGGGCTTCATCATGCCCGAGGACATAGCCCCTGCTTTGCTGGACGTTCGATCCCAACCCCCTCAAACCTTACTCACAGAAACTTCGATGGGAATGTTGTCGACCCAAACCCCTTGCAATGCGCCTCAGGGAACCCCTCAAGTCACCTATCTCCAACTCCAAAATTCCCCCGACTCCTGGACAGTTCCCCCTCAAATTGCTATCGCGACTTTCGAAAACAGCGTGAGGATTGCGCCCTCCGTCCCCTCTCAACCCCACCGTATTAAGAGTTTCCGGTTTCACAGATCTCCGCAGCTCAATGGAACGACGTCAGTGGGATGGGTCCATCGGTCATTGGTCTCACGCAGCCGTATACGGAGTTCCCTGTCATCCCCCAGGTGTGTTTTCTCAGCATGTGTTCCGGACGAGCTCCTCATTTCATGAACACCACAGCCACTCCTGTCTCCACCTCTGGCTCAAATCATCGTACCTAGCTGGGTTGAAGTTCCACAAAGGCCTTACAGTCATGGCCGTAGCCAATATGATTTCAAACCCTCTAAGCCGATCTCTTTCAGCATAAATGACCTTCCTGGGATGAATATGAGGGATGCACTTCGCAAACGCTTTACGGGGCTCGACGGCCGGGACGATCCAATGTTCAAAGAAACCGCTGGAGCTATTTCTTGTAGGCTTCTGGTATTGCGATTTCTGTGCTTTCTATCTGGTATCAGAACTGACATCGCCTTAAGTTCCCTGGGTATCCACCGAATCGCTCAGCTCAGGTGAGGATCATCCACCCGTTCGTTTTGTCGCGTGCTGACCGAGAGGGTAGATCGCTACCTTGGGCTATACGAAGGATCGCGCCCGGATAACTCGCAGCAAACTGGCATATGAGATCGCCAAGAAACTCAACCGGTACCTTGAATCTATGACTGTACGTTTGCATCAGCAAGAATTCCCGACTGCTGTGGCTCATAACCAGGCCCTAGGGGCATCCTATGAAAAAATCCGTCGATCGGCGATGGAAAATTGGTGAGGGGTGTATGCGCCTGGAGAATATGTATTTGGTCCGCCTCGTATCAGTTTCTAAGGGCTCGTTCCAGCCGGAGATTTGGGTCGTCGATTCTTGATGTAAAGTTTACACTCAGACAAGATTTGAACCACACGTCCCCAGCATGCACCCAATAACGAATATAAATATTTTTACCGCTATGAACGATTAAACCCCACCGAACGTACTACAACAAGACGCGTGGTTATGTGTGTGCCTCATTGAATGCGTGCGTTTGCGTGGCGTCAGCCGCGTGGCAAGCATCGTGTTCAAGTTGAGGATCGGGACGCCCAAGCCTGGCGTCAGGCATGGCGGGCGAGCCGTCAAGCGAAAACTTCCACGGAGAATTCCCGGGACTGAAAGCCCTTAGTCTGCCGCTCGTTGGGGGTATTTGGCGTGTCCTGGATTTGTAAGCGGTCACGATCTCGTGCAGCCGTTACCGGTCATCCTCTCTTACTACGACGCGTCCAACCCCCCTAACTGTTATCTACCACTTACGACATGACTTCCCAAAACAACTCGTTTTTATTCTCCTCAGAAACAGGGGAGGAGCTCGTACGTGAAATTCTCCGAGATCTCTGGCCCCACACGCCGCAAGACCATCAGTTCGAGGCCGTGGTAAAGTTGCTGGATGGTATCGACGTCCTGACAATCCATACAACCCGGACCTTTTCCCATCGCATTACGGGCGGTTTCCGGAGTCGATCATAGTCATCGCGTATCCGACAAACTGCCTTGAGGAAGAGCAAGTGTGTTTGCATTAATTTAGAGATAAATTCACTTTATGAACCAAAAAACACAAGTTTAGGCTGCTACGTTCAGGGAGGCAGGACTCACAGCTGTGGTCATCAACGCCCAGACACCCGAACGCTCCGACATGTGGATCAGAGCAGGCGAGGCTGGGTCACGGACCCTTCTCCTGTCACCCGAGCGGTTGATATCCAAACACTTGGAGAAGCTGATCAACAATACAACGTTCCGCGGACGGATATGCATGCTTGGTGTAGATGAGGTTCACCTCCTCGATTACTGGGGGGAAAGCTTCCTGCTGTTCCGGCCATTCCAACCTTCATCACGCTCTCGCGCCCTATCCTCACTTCCCACCGCTTTGCGTATGTTTAAACGTTGTCGAACGTCAAGTCCAGACCCTGTTCGGGGTCTCTTCTGATCACTTTCACTTTCCGTGCTTCATCCTCGCTCAAATCCTCGAGGATATTGAAAACATTGTTGTAACTGGGGGTGAGGCACAACCGGCTTGTGTGGTCAAGGACTGTTTGTGTCGCACCGTTAAACAAGAGTAGGATTCCGTTAAAAACTTGTAGTCATTTCGCATTTCGATTGCGCGCATAGTTGATCTGGAAAAGCACCTGTATTACAACCTGCGATTTTTTGGGGATGGAATGAGTGATATTGATTTCTACGTACAAAACTGGGGGGTCTATAACAATATTCCTTTCCTGGGTTGTGATGTTCAGGATTGGCGAGATGTTGAATGAGGTGGAATGACGGTCAGGGGCTGGTGTTTCATTAACACAGCTTGGACATCTTCAAAGGTAGTTGCACCATAGGTGTCCCAGCTCAGACGTAGTTTGATGGACTCTGCTTTCTTGCAAGGGGCGAAGACGTGCAACCCGCTATCCGGGTCTATGGCCGCATATTGTTCAGCTGACAACCGATCGCAAATTTTCTGAGCGACATAGGATGTGAAGGCTGCATGGCCTGATTTAAGCGACTTGTATGGGGTAGTTAACATGTACAGATGTTCTCGAGGGTTTTCGAACTGCCCTGCGACCACGTCGAGTTGTTCGAGTACTTCTCCGACACTATGCATTGTATTTCCCCGGAGAAATGCGCCCAGCATCTTCCCATGACGTTCCGACCAATGCTATCGCCAGGGCTGGAGGGGAAATGCTAGTGCGACTTCTCATAAAGTGTTCTCGTCAACTTTTTTTTTCATTAGAATCGAATTATCCAGAAACGCTTCTAACTGGGAAGTACGGCTTAGCACGAGTGAGATCAGCATGAACCTTACCCACAGAAAAAATGTCGTTCTCCGCAGGACTTGTTTGACGGCGGATTTTAATTCAGCGATTCCTTCAGCTGAGTATTGGGTCGAATCCAAGCTGACGGTCTCAGTCCCGGGTTCTGCCGCTTGTCGGCCCTATTAACTTGTTCCAGCATCGCCGAGTTTCCAGATCGAACCACAACCCGTATCTTCTCTCCACCGATCTCATAACCCTTCCGCAACCCCTTGTTTATGGACCCCGGCCCTCCCCGGTCCCGCCCAGGGGTGCTGATCTGGACAAGTGATACCAGAGTGCATCGCTGAAATTGGTATAAAGGGTCCTTTACTTCGCCCACGCCCCAGCTGGACAATGATGACGGGGATTTTTGGCCAGCAGGTTTATGTCGCGAATGATCATGACGAACGCGACGACTCCGTCACCGGAAATGAGACAGGCGAACGATCCATGCCGGAGATAGTTGCGGCCCTTTCCAGATAAGCCTTCCAATCTCCATCGTCATTCGTGCGCGAGAAGATGGGCAGGCCGTTCGAACAGGTAAGCACTTCGACTCCTCGTCGGTGTGAATCTCGACGGGGAGACGGTGATCCGTTATGAGATCGCCGGCATGCTTCCCCCTTTTTGTTTCCGAGGGCAACCCATACGTTTCCACGTGCGTCATTGACTAGATCCTCTCTGAAACGAAACTGGTTTTTGGCGCATACCTCGAATGGCTCGGTTGGGGTAGTTGACATTCGAGTCGTCGATCTCGTCAAAGGTTCGAAGATATGGTTGTTCAATTGAATCTATTTCGTCTGGAGTGGGGAGGATGGAAACTTCCTGGTACAAGTGAGAGTCGTCGTACTTCCACCCAGGGCCCTCGAGCCTCGGATTCGGGGGTACTGCTTCGTCGTCGGGAGATGAAGAGACGATGTGGTTGATCTTTTGTGCATCAGAACGAGTTTTGGGGTCGAGGGAGCGGATCAGGGTATGCACGATGCCAGAGACGCTCGTCCTCGGTCACCACACTGGCCACCCTTGAGATCTATGAAAGTTCCCGGCCGGCCAGGCACTCGGGGATTTCTCAGAACCCTACTAGGGACGCGCGCGACCCACCGGGCCGGCCGCCAGCCAAGTTCAACCAAAGAGCCAACCCGGGAGTCTCAAGGAAGCGGCCAGCCGGTGGTGAAGGAACACAAGTCTCCCCAGGAGGAACCGCCTCCCCCAAAATACCCTCAGGGAATATCCAGATGAAGTATACTTTACTCCTCTGATCCACGGTTGACGTTGCACAATGGCCCACCGGCCTGCGATCATCGCGCGGCCATGAAGATGCACTCCACTCGGACAGCGGTGTACCCGAAACTCTACCAATGCTTACATCCGGGCCGGATTGCGGAACTCCGGGTCCATCGGCGGATCAGCGAGTCCATTCCCACTGTCCAACACTCCACCGGTATCGTATCTCAACACCACTTAATGGGCGGATGTCTCTCATACAATCCCTTTGATACGCGCAGTGCCACCGCGTACACCTATACAAAAATCTGAACGGCCATTCCTACCTTGGTCGCTCCAGGACCCGAGTGGGTCGTGTGAAAACCCTATCCAACTATCCCAGTTCACATAGGATGTTGATGACCCGCACCAATTGTGTCCCCGTGACCACCTTCCGTGGGTATAAAGATCTAGGACTGCCCCATGTTTGGACTAGGGGATCCTGCCACAATGAGCCTCCATACGAAGTCTCTGATACTTCTCGCTGTCGCCGTCGCGCGAGCCTATGGAGCGATCTACACTCAGGTCTCCCAGCTCCCAACCACTACCTATGATTATGTCATCGTTGGAGGCACGTTGCACGACACTGCGCCGTGAACTGAAGAGAGGAACTCAACAATGATCATTCATAGGTGGTACCGCCGGTAATGTTATGGCAAATCGTTTGACCGAAAACAGCAAAGTCCAGGTTCTCGTCCTGGAGGCTGGAGGAAGGTGAGTTCTACAGCCATCCATCGCACCAACGACCTCCATGCTCACCGAGCCGCAGCGTCGAAGGTGATCTTAACACCATCATCCCGCTCCTGGCCCCCTACGTGGGACCGAACACCGTGAGTTCGATTGGTCACAATCGCGTTTCCTCAGTTCGCTGACCGGATGAACAGGCATACGACTGGAATTACACCACATCTCCTCAACCTGGTCTCAATGGTCGTAGCATTCCTTACCCCCGCGGGAGGGTTTTGGGTGGGTCAAGCACCACCAGTAAGTCTCTCTGCCCATATCACGATTACATCACGGTTACCTTCTGAACTCGCTCAGACTACATGACCTACAACACCGGTTCCAAAGACGACTGGGATCACATCAGCAGAATCACTGAAGACCCCACTTGGACCTGGGACGCAATGGCACCCTATCGCGATCTGAACCAAAGATACGTCCCTCCGAACGATCACCACAATGATGTCAGTCAGAAGCAAGCATTTTCTATTGTCTATTCTTTCTTACACGTCTTCCCAGACGTACCAGTACCTCCCGGAGGCACACAGCCGCAACGGGATGGTATCCATCAGTCTTCCCGGGTACACATGGCCTATTGATTCAAGGATTGTTGCGGCCACCAACGACCCAACTGTCGCATCCGAGTTTCCCTTCCAGCGGGATATGAATACTGGAAACACCGTACGCTTTATAGCCGCCGTCGTATTATCCGGGCCGTTTTTTGATCGGCTCTCGTTTTGGGGGGGCAGATTGGTTTTGGTTGGGTGCAATCCAGCATCGGCAACGGCCAGCGCAGCAGTTCTGCCACTACCTATGTTGGGCCGAACTACATTAACCGCCCGAACCTGCACATCCTGCTTCATGTTCACGCTACGAAGCTCCTCGAGACGAAAGGTCCCCGTAACACGATCCCTTGCTTTAATATGGTTGAGTTTGGAACCGGGCCCTCCAGTAAGTTGACGAATCCATAATCGCATGTGTTCCCTTGCTTACAGGGTACCAGGTGAAAGATGGAAAGTGACCGCTCGCAAAGAGGTCATTCTAAGCGCAGGGGTGTTCGGCACTCCACAGCTTCTCATGCTCTCTGGAATCGGAGATCCGGCCGAACTTAAGACTTTGGGTATCGATGCTCGTGTAGACCTCCCCTCAGTCGGCAAGAACCTGACCGACCACGTATTTCTCGTGAATTCGTGGCAGCTTTTTGCCAATGAGACCATTGAGACCTACCTCGCCCCCGACGTCCTCCCCCAGAACATTCAGCAATGGAATCGGACCCATCAGGGACCACTCTCATGGAGCGCCGTTAGTCAGATGGCTTGGATGAGGCTTCCCCGGAACGACACGATTATCCAGGCTTATGGAGATCCCACCGTTGGCCCAACCTCGGCCCATTCTCAGCACATCTGGTCGAACTCGTGGCAAGTCGTCGGGGTCCCAAAACCAGAGGGAAACTGGGTGACAATGTCTTCCAATCTCATTTCCCCGACCTCCCGTGCGTATCTCCTCTAGTTCGTTCCCTCGCTCCTGCCCACTCATTGTCTTTGTATTGGATAGGTGGGACGATAAAACTAGCGAGCTTGGATCCGTTTGATTCTCCTATCATAGATCCCAATTATCTGAGCACCGACTTTGACATTAAGGCTATTGTCGCCGCCCTTAAAGTCGCTATACGATTCAACACCGCTCCATCCTTGCAAGGGTTTATTGGAGACCCGTGGGAGGGTCTGGCTGCCGCGAACACAGATGAAGAGTTGGCTCAGTATGCCAGGAACTACTCTTCGGTGTACGTTGGGATTCTAAATCATCTCCCTCTTGGATATTCTGACATCAGTGGCTGGATGTAGCGGGTTTCACGTCGTTGGGACTGCCGCGATATCTCGGCGTGAGGACCCGTGGGGAGTCGTGGATCCTGACTTGAGGGTCAAAGGGACGAAAGGGCTCCGCGTCGTTGATGCGAGTGCTTTGCCCTACGTTCCTTCCGGTCATAGTAAGTCCCCTCCCTGCTACAATGCAAATGTCAGTATCTGAGTGTTGTCGATAGCGCAAGGACCGGTGTATCTCCTCGCTGAGCATGCTGCCGCAAAGATAAAGGCAGGATGGTGATGGCTTATCAATAACACTGTTGAGAAACTGACGGTCGCGTCGAGCATTTTAGCATCCGACCATATCTTTAGAT
>Ga0307517_10001773_pt1 | contig 35529 bp, 42 predicted proteins | sample 23_EM_MG_FD_194515 | JGI IMG/M metagenome (GOLD analysis project Ga0307517, IMG submission 194515) | Populus trichocarpa ectomycorrhiza microbial communities from riparian zone in the Pacific Northwest, United States - 23_EM | ecosystem: Host-associated > Plants > Roots > Unclassified | place... | reverse complement strand
CAACTTCCCATTAACCGAAGGCGTTCGGCCAGATCTGATGGCTTCACCGTGGACGTGCGAAACCTGTACGCTTGTCAACGAACCTTTAGCCCTCTGTTGCGACGCCTGTCTTTCCCCTCCACCGCGAGACCCCGCAAGCGGTTGGGTCTGTCTCGACTGCGGTATTCAGATGCAGAACGAATTTTGGATGTGCAGCTTGTGCGGTGGTATAAAGGCCGAAAGTTAGGGATTTGATGATCCTCAATTGAAAGCCCATCACTTGAGGCTGTCCTACTTGGGTTCGCTTTGCTTTGATGTCTTTCCTGTACCCCTGCAGTCGGTTGGTTGAATTTCCATATTTCCAACCCTCCTATCGCGATGTTAGTGGCATACTTCAATACTAGGTTCCTATAGACAGACCATGGGAAAAACCGGGAATCCCAGGACGTGCGACCGGCGGATTTGACACTTGTCAGACATCGGGGTATTACATTCAAGTTTTCCAACGTTCCATCACAACTGCGGTGGAATTCCATCTTCGCTATGGGGCACAGGAATCAAGCTGAAGGGTCTCAGGATCGAATCCATTTTGAACGAGTAAGCACGACGGAACAATTAACATTAGTAATAGATAAGCTGCATGTGCATCTCCAGAACAAGATCAACGAGTACGGGGTTACGAAGTTTGAGCGTTCTTCTTATCTTTGATAGCCCTCCTCCGAGCACTCGCTCTCGCCCGGGCAGTGTGTTCCTTGACATCTATAAACTTGCCGCCCACGTCCACAAATTCGATCATGGGGCGGCCGGGGGTGTTGCCGGAGGGTAACAACTGGACCTTGGGTGGGTTGTCATTGTGCGGACCGAGAATCCTAGGATCAGATTTCGCGTCCTCAGCAGCTTGGGCGTGCTTTTCAGCCGTCTTTCGAGCATGTTGGAGGAGGCCTGGCACGACTGGGTTCTAGGAGGGCCGTGAGCCAAGGCGTTGAACGGGGAAGAAACAACCACTTACAACTCCTTCGACGACAGGTTCCCAGAAAGTTCGAACGTAACGGTCTCTGAGTTGCCCCCTGAGATCGTCTTGATCCTGCCGATCGGCTTCTACAGCATCTAGACCCAACTCCTGAGCTGCAGAGAGGGACGGCATGTCGTGAACACCCAATATCGACTCCATTCCAGCACTGAACCCGGTTTGAAGTTCTTTGCCCTAAGCCAAACAAATTCTGTTAGTGTTGTTCGAGAATAGTGGTCCAGGTATTGAAGGGAGGGGCCAGATGGGGTTGAAAGGTATAACCAACGGCGGAACGATGTAAGGCATTACCGCCTGTCTTCTAGTTCGCGAATGGTATTGTCCTCGTCATACGAGAGGGGTGCGAAGAGTGGAGCTTACCTCCTGTAACAAGTGTCAACGGATGATAAAAAAGTGGTGAGATGGTAGTTGCGCGAATACGAGATGGTAGTCTACCTGAGATGTATTTGTTAGTAGAGGGTCGGAAAATTTGTGAAGAGATGACAGAATCAGAAAGCCATGCATGTACAAAAGTTTTTAACCATGTGGGAGTCTTAAAGACTAATCGGTTTTATTCATCACCGAAACGGGCCGAAACGCGTTCGCGCGAGTAAAAATGGAACGGAGATGCCTCACCTTCTTCCATGAAGCCTCCAGGCCTTTCAGCCGGAGGATCGCGTCAACGCGTTTGATGCTGATACCATGTTGGGAGGCCAATGCACGAACGCTGTTTACCTCTGGGTCGAAAATGAATTGGTCAAAGATCTGCTGGCGCCGTGCGTCAGAGAGGGGTGTGGGGGGTTTGAAGGAGGGGTTCAAAGGAAACGGCTGTGACAACCGACATTAGTTACCCAACATACGTGTAAAATGCAAGGGGACGAACCACGGAGCCTCCCAACCAGTTCCGACGTTCTGTACGCTTGTACTGTTTACCAATGGTTGCTAACCACTGTCCGTAGGAAGGGTCGTCTCGCGCATCCCGGCGACCGGTCCCAGATGCGGGCTGGGACTCCCCGCCCTCCTGAACGGCGGCCTCCCCGGTCGGAGAAAAATCGAGTCGTTTCCTCGCTGATGATGCAGAAAGCCATCGCTGCGTAGAACCAGGCTGACGGCGACAGACGACGCGAGAGACGGAACCCAACATCGCCAGCAGAAAAAAGGGAAGAGAGGAAGTAGTGGGAGCTTTAGGGCAGTTGCCCGATCGACTTGAAATCCAGTGAGACTTCTATCACCGCGACCTCCCTTCTGCCGACTCGATAATCGGCTCAGACCCTCTTGCAGGATGGCAAGTACAGCCCCAACCTACCATTCAATGAAATAAGCCAATCCCTCGTAACCCACCCGGGGACAGTGGCTGATGGTGGCAAATCAATTTGGCCAACAACGAGGTCTATTGCGCACCGGCGAGCACTGCTCGTGTCTAATGAGGAAGAAATTACGATAGATAGCATGACGTGGTATAGATATGAAGGGTAAGTGTACCCGTTGGGGAAACCATAGCGGAAATAATGAAGGAGCGTGTAGATGAAAATGAAGTGGCCATCATCGCGTTGTCGGAATCGAGGGGTCTTACTCGATGCAGATGGTGGGTGACCAAGAGCCAGCGGAGACGTTCTCGAGCCCAGTGATCGCCATATGCTCGAACTTCATTTTCCCCTGACCAAGGCGCCACTGTTCGCCAACCCGGTTGTCAAACGGGAACAACTGAGTGGCATCAGTGAACCTGTGCAAGGGAAGAGAATTCCAACTCACATCACTATTATTCCAGAGGTCCCTGATATGCCACTCGATACGCTTGGAGACTTCCTGGGCCAGTTTGCTTTTGGTAATGGGATCTGGCGGAACCTTGTAGTTCTTGGTAGAGAGCTGCCCGTATCTCTGTCAGCCATGAGGTGATCCTCGACTTGTAAGCTTCACACACCTGCATCGACCTTGCCTTTGACCTTCCGCTTCCTCCCCTATCCGCCCGCTGCTTTAGTATCTTCTCGACATAGGTGCTAGAAGGGTACCCCAGGAACTAGAGACGAGGTGAGTTGTTGTTAGCGAATCAATCGTCCCAGGAACCTACATGCATCCTAATCGTGATCCCGCGGCAGTTTGCATCGAACGGGAATTCGTCCCTTTCATCGATCCCCTTAAAATCCTCGTTCACCGCATTGGAAAGTTTCACTCCGAGGCGGCCGCGCGTAAAGAAGAGTATGACCGGCTTCTGGTCCCAGCTCTTCTGAGTGTTGCCACATGCGTACGCAAGTTGCGGCACCACCACTCGGAGATCTTGTGAGAGGTGTCGGAAATCCGGACCATTTGGGAGAATTTGAGGGAGGGGGGGACCAAACACCTTCGTAATTGTGCCATCGTACTCCTGAAAGCGCATTAGAAGAGGGTTGAAAGTTTTTGGGGACTTCAACTCACGTTAATGGCGACCATACCTTGAATAGGATGCGGAATGTAATCGCGGGTGTCAAAGGAATGAGGGTATTCCTGTGTAACATTTATGTCGTTGAAGATGGGTGGGTAGTCAGAGGTGGGGATGACACCGTCTTCCGGGAGCTGGGGCTAATAATGGAAATCGTTCATGATCCCTTGAGGGGACAATGGGGCGACAACGTACAGAGCCTCGAGTGCTTGGATATTGGTAAGAATCTGGGGTCTGTGTGCCGAAATAATGATAAGAGTCCGGGGACAAAGTTCCCTCTTGAGGACTAGCATTGCTGTATGTGGGGTGGTAATCCGTGGGAGGGAGATGATAATACATCTGAGTAGCCTGTAGAGGTGTATTCTTGAGGAGGGGAGGGCTTATATATATTTACATTAGATTTAATGCTTGTAAAAATGGTCGTACAAAGGATAGTCCCAGGCCAATCGCACACCCGCGAAGGTGGAACGAAACCGAAAATACGCAACCATTACCAATCGTTTCCGACCACGCCCAAAACATACCGTCCGGCCATTACGTTCAGATTTCGTTTCCTGTGCATTGCCTCTGGCCTCGCCAGTTTCTGTGAACACGACACAAACGAGTTCCTCTGTAAGTGGAAATCCAATACCAAATTTTCCCAGTAGGAATAGCACTCCTTCGTTTGTAAGGTTGAATTTTTGACTCACCTGAGCGGTCGATCGGTGGCGAGTTGGACCCCGGCCCGCCCCAAGAACTGACTGAGGAGTATACGCAGAGGTCCACGAGCGAATGCAGTCGGCTATCGCGAAGAGGTACGTACGCAAAGCCGAGGCGGCTGTCGTTGGTTTCTGTTACTGTGTCCTTTGAATGTCAGGCCTAGTTGTTTTCTTCGAATAGCTAGAGGTGAGGCTACGGGATGAATGGAGAGGGTGAGTGGTGAAAGTCACCGAGTTGGCCCGAGGGTCGGCTGCCTATCATACATCATGCCCTGACCACCCTCAAACGAGAACGAACCGGTTCGAGTGACGGTAAAGGGTATCGGGTGGAACAATTCCAAGTACCTTCCACCACAGCATGACAATATGCAGTCGCGCAGCAGTACTTCTGGTAGGGTGAGATGAATGAAATCACAAATGGTGGTCGAGGGGGTCGTCAGGCGCTTGTCGTTGTTGGTTTTGAGATATCCTCAGCCGGGCAGGTGGCGATCTAGATGCTTTGGCAAACCCAAAATCAGTGTATCCTGTGGTGGATGAGCGCCAAGTAACACGTGCGTCGTTACTTGAACCCGCAGAGGGTACAAACATACATATTGTATGTCAGCAACGAGATAATACAGTATTTTCCGATTTGGGGGAGAAAACCATCAGCGTATCGTTGATGATTACCAGCGTCACGCGGCTACAGCTAATTCAAGGGGGAAGCGGGTTGCTGTGTGGGAAGAGGTTGCGTTTGACTGAGAGCCATTTCAGGTTAAGAAGGGATGCATGACAATCGGTAGTTTTGCAGCCGGCAGTCATTAAGTCGGTGTTGATCGAGTCTGCAAACATGCAGTGAGTACGTGAGGGGCAGTCTGCAGGACGAGATGCCTGTGGAATCACACAGCACGGGCAAGGGTACCTAACCAAAGAGCAACAAACACCAACTAGTCACAGACAGTGCGAAGGCCGCCTAACGCCGTACCACGATTAGCTCGCTCGCCGGAGAGCTGGATGCTCTTTTCGCGAGCTCCCCACAAAGGTCAAAAGGTCACTGCCATCAGCCGACCGACCCGGGGCAGTCTTGTGGATGGGGAGGGTCTGAATTTCATGAGGTTTCGTTTGCCGAAGGGCTGAAATTTACCTATGCGTAGATTGCTCTCCCGAATAGAACTGAGCGGTTTTCCACGTTTTCTGGGACGTGTTACGTTTTTTGGGGACCCTGACGCGTGCCCTGCAGTGTCACTGTATACCTGGATAGATCTTGGCTTCCCCTGATGCGGGGAGACACCGAGCGGTCCTTGGGTGGAGGTGTATCAGGGCAAGCACCGTGGACAAGTTCCCACTATCACTTAGGTTTCCGCTGTTCATTACGAACCGCTCGACCGCTCTGTCCAAACGTCCACCAGTACTCGATTGATTGTCAAGATGAGGTAACCTTACACAATCCCTTAAACGAGAAGGAAGGTGGCTTCCAGGGTGAGCGTTGGGGCCAAAAAGGGCACTAGGAAAGATGCAAAATGACCCCCGCACCTTGTGCGATTCCGCCAGTGGGCGGTTGATCCAATATGTTTTTGCCCGAAATGAAGAACCGTCGTGCATCACGACCGTGACGCCTACGGGAGAGGCTTTACGCAGAGTTTTCTCTGTTGGTGGGGTCGGCGTTCGCGGTGCCCATTTCCCCGTGATCTGGAGTCACCTCCCGGGACGGTGCGACCGCGCACGAGCGGTCTCCACTTCGCCGTGTTCCCGCCAGAAATACGAAGAACGTCCACTTTCAAGGCACGACATTTCATTGATGAGCCTGCACCAATTTCTCTTCTTCCCGGTGGACGCACTGCCACACTCCCTGGTACCCTGGGCCCTGCAATTCTGTATGGGTCAGTTACAAACCCTGAGGCCTGGATCATGGAGCGGTTCCCCCGGCACGGTACTTAGCATGGACGTTGAGCGGAAAAGCTGGGGAACATTCTCACCGGTTCGTTGGTGGTGGCTGGGCGGGCGATGCCCGGCACTTCCCGAACATATTTTGGCCTCTTCGGTCCCGACTGTGGAATTAAGAACCCTGGACCGCGTCTTCCAAAAGCTCCCTGATCGTCCCCTGCATCGGAACGGATTCAAATGGACGATCTTGTTCAAGAATACGCACGATTGACTCCACCCTCTCATCTCCAGTCACCATCGGCATCTTCAGGGGCATTCAACCGCGTTCACGACGTGCTATTGAACAAAATCATACTTGATCCGCACCTCTGCGCATACCCGCCTACTCCAGAGTACCAGCTCAAGTTCTGGAAATGGGCCGTTCAGAAACTCGAAGCCCTGGTTGGCGACGAGGTGACCCCTCAGGTTCCGTGCAGTTGTGTTTTACGATTGATTCACTATCCAGGATACCGAGATAGACACAACTATATATGAGCGCCTGATGGAGTTGATCCAGTCCACACCAAGTTCGCAATTTCCGACGAGGGATTCGATACCGCCACCACCGTCATACGTTACCCACTACTTGCGACTATGTCCAGGGGCCCCGGATGTAATTCACCGTGTAACGCTGCTGGAGTCCCGCACGACAATTGAACAGGGGACGACCGGACTTAGGACCTGGCCGGCCGCGCACGCTCTAGCGGAGTGGCTTGGGAAACACCCAGGTCTATCCCGGCTGTTATTTTTTCCTCGAGACCAGGAATCTGACGAAGTTATATTGGTTGATAGAGCGCGTGAGGGGGAAACGGGTCCTCGAGTTGGGATCCGGCGTGGGATACCTGGGGCTTGTCATCGCGGCTATTCAACTCGACACTCCAGACCAGGAAAATACCGAGTCCTCCATATGGCTGACGGACGTGAATGACTTTGTGCTTTCTCGTTGCCGAGACAACCTGGATTTACCGTGCAGTACGTTGCGAAGGATTTCTGACGAACTTGAACACGGTTACACATTGTCAGATGCGTCGTCCAGGCACCAACGCCTACAGCTCAGGCAGTTGGATTGGTTCTCAGCATTGGACACAGACGGAATCTCTTCCATACGCGGATTGATGGCGGAAGCGGACCAAGATGTCATAGTGGGCGCAGACATCGTGGAGTTTTCGTCCGCTCCTATTATTACGGATCGTGAACTGATCAGACATACTAGGTTTACGATCCATCCATTATCCCTCCCCTCGTTGCTACACTCCACTTGGCGACCACAACCAATAAATCGACTAGGCAGCATCCGGTACCCGCAGTGTTGGCTCTCACAGTGAGGAGACCTGAGACATTTCGCTGTTTCCTCGAGGCTGCTGGTAAACGTTTGTGTCTACTTCCAGTCGATGTTCTCGCTTATCATAGCACAGAGGAAATATTTATTGTCACCACCCTTGACACCAGGACAGTAGAGGTAGAACTAGGGCGGGGGTATGAACATGAGATTGTCATAATGCAACTGGACGTAAAGGATCGATGAGGTATATGTATACAGTGATCAGATCATATATGAGCCAGGAACCGAAACTCGATTAGTTGATACCGACACAGAATTACGACTCACTCGCACGCAGCAGGTAGTCCTGAATACGATATTGATCGAACAATTCTTTCCATTTCTCAACCGCAGGTCCTTCAGAAAAGCGCAGGCACTCCACCTTGACAAGGTGCCTGCCTCTCTTAGCCCTCGACTCCGCGATGTCCGCGATCGCCTTGAGCGCCATTGTGGAGGCGTTTGAATCGGCATCCAACCGTAAGGTTTCGAGGTTACTAAAGTGATCTGGCTCCCGGGAAAGCGATAGTATAAGGGCTTCTTTGTAACCCTGCACATTACCGGCGATCTGAAGCGTCTTAAAAGTTGGTGCTTTGTGGAGGAGTGCTCGCCAGGTTTGTTGACCAAACCCAAAAGGAGGCGGGGCGTTTCCTTGGATGTGGAAGGAGTCGATTTTGACCGTCGTGAATGTTCGAATGGTGTCCCACGCGGATGGGCTGGTGTTAATTTCCACCGACCCATCGCCGGAGTTGACCCTCATTATGGAAGCGAGGGGGTCCAGATAGATTGAAGTTATTGTCCCAACAGACGGCACGGAAGCCACTCTGAAGAATTTCTCGACGTCAAACTGATCTAGCCTGAGCGTGACGAGGTGATTGAGTGTGACTGGATCTGATGGAATGTCTCGCTCCGGGTCTGGTACGAGCGTACACCGCTCCAGAGAAATGTGCTCAAGTGTCGCATTCCTGGATAGGAATTCGTGAAGCCGCCAAGGGGTGATATCTGCGCTAAGCCCTCCAGTATATGCAAGGTGAAACCGTTTCAGGTTTTTTACTCCGTGGACGGGCCCGGTGAACGTATTCCTCAGCGACAAGGATTGGAGGTTGCTGAGAGTCTGTTCCACAAACGGTTCTGGAAGGCGGATTATACTGCCTCGAGTGATGGCTGTAATATTGATCCCCGCGTCCCACTCCAGCGATACGAGGTCAGGAGGAAGAAAACGTTTGAATATCTCTTCTGAGGCGATCTGTTCCAGCCCATCCTGCCCAGGCCATTGGCTTGAGCGATTGAGAAACTCATGCTCGAACTTGAAGGAGAACCGCCGGACACGGCCAGAGTTCGCAATCAAAAGTTCCACAGATCGCGCCATCGTACTAATCAGGATCATCAGTGAGGGTAGAAGAAAATGAAAGGGTGTTTGACCTTGAGTATGCTGGTAAGCTAGTGAATGCTAAAAGTCCACCCCGCATCTCAAGCACGATTTCCAACGGAACGTCTTGACTCCGCTTAAGGCAAAGTGTGATGAATTCGGGTTGGGTTTTTTGCGAAATGTATACCGTGGACCACAGAAGGGGGGTTGAGATTAAATTGGAACGCCACTGGCTGCACACTTGGGCTAACTTCGTAGCATGGGACGTATAAACTCGGCTACCATCTTGATCCCCGACGCAGACGAGGCCGAAGATGTGGCTGAGGGTTTCGGTTGGAAGCCGATTGATAGGCGAGAACTCATTCCTCAACGAAAGTACTGCCCCTAAAGCTTGTTCGAGGGTATTCTGCAATCGAATAACCTAAGAAAATATCGTCAAATGCAAGATCGCGCGCCACTGGAATGCCACCGCACGAACATCCTCAAGCGATTGGAGCCCATCGACTGGTTTACTGCAGAACGTGTTAGTAGCCTCCCCTGTATGAGGAAAAGCCGAAAGATCTGGTACCTTCCTTGAACGATAGACTCTCCGCAGGAAAGGAGAAGCGCCTTGGTACGGCTGGTCATAGCTTCGACGGAGCGTGTTCGTGTGATCGACGCTTGAGAGAAGCGGAACCCAAAACTTCCCACGCTGGGGGTCCTTCTGAAATTGTGAACAATCACTTCCTTGCTCTTTTCCCTGCATCTTGCGGGGTGACTAGGGGTTCCATCAGAATCAATAAGCGTTGACTGTAAGGAAGGTCGGGGTCCGAATGACTACCGGTATCGTGGTACCCCTCCGTACTTCAGCCCAAGGAGAAGCCACAACCCATTGCTTTACGGGCTGCTGTCGAAGGGCTGGTTCGCCGGTCGAAGATGTATGTGCAACGGAAAGGCCCCTTTAGTTCCCTCAAGCTCTGGCAACCTATGCTGGTGACGAGTACCCTCGGCGTCTTGCGACATGAACCACGCGTTAGCGGTTCGTTGCTTGCGCTGATTCCAATAACCCCGAAAGCTTGACCTCGTGTAACCACTTATTCACGACATATATTCATATGTGCAGCAGGTACCAAACTTCAAGGGGGTCAAGGCCACTGCGCTCGCCACCACACGCGAGGAACCGTGAACCGCATCAAGAGATTGTATTTTAAATTCCACGCAATTGCCCGTTATCGACGCGTGCTCCACGCGTTCCTGACACCCTAACTTTGTGTGTTGTACATTCGGTCAAAACCTGTCGTGCCGGAACAAGCCAAGCGAAAAAAAACTCGGTTGCGATTCCACGATCGTCGACGCGTTTCCACGCGCTTCGGCCAGCTGGGGGGTCCGCGGCTCCGCGCGCTCCAACCGAGCTGGGGGCTCGTCCACGCGCTCCGAGGAGACTGTCAATGTGCCGGAAATGCTTGGAAACGCTTCTAAGGCAACTCTCTTGTTTCAAGCAACCCCGTACCCCCCAAGCGCCCCCCAAACACGTGGAAGCTGACTACAGGTTTTCTGACGCTCTCACGCCGAGGGCGATCAAATCGCTCTCAGAATTGGAGTACCTGCATGAGGTTAGAATTCGCAGTAGCTGGCCAGAATGCACATTGGGAGCAGACCACCCTGTTGTCGACGCTCAGGATTTTCTCACGGAACCCGAGGGATAACCGTATTGTGTGTCACGTACTGGGCCGGCCGGTAATGCTTCAAGTCCGGCCAGAGGGCCGACCTGGGGGTTTCAAGGAGGCTTTTTGAGCGGCCGTTACGGTGGATGGCGGAAAGGGACGCGGTTATACGATTGAAGCCCATTGACCCGTGATCACAGTTATGAAGATAAAATCTATCCGGACAGTAGCGTACTCGAATGCTCACTGTAACTGGACATCTTGGCAACCTCCAGGAGCCCCCAGGCCGCACCACGGAACTCTGAGTCCATCACCAGATCAGCGGGCCCACGCTCCCCGTCCAGCACCTCATCGGTATCCCGAAGCTATTCAATGAGCAGAGGTCCTCTGTACAACCTCCTGGCGCGCACCCCTAGGGAAACATGAATGGTCATTCTTGCCACGATCAATATTATTGTCATATTACAAAGTGAGTGATTTGAAATTCCTATTCTACCCGACTAGTCCGCATGGGACGTCGATAATTTCCACCAACAATGTCCCCGTGATAGTTTTCCGCGGGTATAAATGGATATGAGATTAGCCTGCGTTTTGGTTGAGGACTACCACCATGACTCTCTGCACGAAGTCTCTGGTACTTCTCGCCGTTGTCGTCGCGCAAACTTCTGGAGCGATCTACGATCAGGTCTCCCAGCTTCCAACGTATACCTATGATTATGTCATCGTCGGAGGTACGGTGCACGACACTATGTCATAAACTGAAGAGAGGAACTCAGCAGTGATCATGCTCAGGTGGTACCGCTGGCAATGTGCTTGCAAACCGTTTGACCGAAGACAGTAACGTCCAAGTTCTCGTCCTGGAGGCTGGAGGAAGGTGAGCTGTATCAGCCATTCATTACGCGACCGCCGTGCTCACTGGACCGCAGCAACGAAGGCGTCCTCGGATCCATTGTCCCACTTCTGGCTCCCTCTTTGGCACCATCCACCGTAAGTTCGATCAGTCACAGCAAGGTTTCTTTCGTTTACCGGTGAAACAGCCATACGACTGGAATTACACTACAACTCCGCAACCTGGTTTAAATGGCCGTGACATTCCCTACCCCCGCGGGAAGATTTTAGGAGGGTCAAGCTCCATCAGTAAGTTATTCTGCTCGTATCGTGGTACACTATGCATATCTTCTGATCACGCTCAGACTACATGGTATACAATACCGGTTCCAGAGATGACTGGGACTACATCAGTAAAATCACTGAAGATCCCGCTTGGACCTGGGACGCAATGGCACCCTACCGTGATATGAACCAAAAATATGTCGCGCCGAACGATCACCACGACGATGTCAGTCAGAAGCAGACATTATCTCTGCTCCATTCTTATCGCTCTTCCTAGACGAACCAGCACCTCCCGTCGGCGCACAGTCGTAACGGGATGGTATCCATTAGTCTTCCTGGGTACACGTGGGCCGTCGATTCAAGGGTTGTCGCAGCCACCACTGAACCATCCCTTGCATCCGAGTTTCCCTTCCAACGGGACATGAACACTGGAAACACGGTACGCTTTGTAACGGTCGTTGTATTATCTTGGCCGTTTTCTGATTGGATTTCATTTTGGGGAATAGATCGGCTTTGGTTGGTCACCGGGAACCGTCGCCAACGGCCAGCGCAGCAGTTCTGCCACCACCTACGTTGGACCGAATTACGTCAATCGTCCGAACCTGCACATCCTGCTTCACGCTCATGCTACGAAGCTCCTTGAGGTGGCCGGTCTTCGCGCCGCGACTCCTCATTTCAATGGGGTCGAGTTTGGAACCGGACCCTCTAGTAAGTTGAAAAGCCCACAATCACACACATTCTCTTATTTACGGGGTACCAGGCCAAAGGTGGAAGGTGACCGCCCGCAAAGAGATCATTCTAAGTGCGGGGGTGTTCAATACTCCACAACTTCTTATGCTCTCCGGAATTGGAGACTCGACCGAACTCGAGAATTTGGGTATTGCTACCCATGTCAACCTTCCCTCAGTCGGCAAGAACATGACTGACCACGTATTACTCTCAAATACGTGGCGGGTTAACACCAATCAAACCTTCGAAAACTACCTTGCTCCCGACGTTTTCCCTCAGAGCATTCAGGAGTGGAATCAGACTCGCCAGGGACCACTCTCTTGGACCGTTACTAGCCAGATGGCTTGGTTGAGGCTTCCCCAGAATGACACAATTATCCAGACTCATGGAGATCCTTCCCCGGGCCCAACTTCAGCCCATTTCCAGATCCTCTGGGCGAGCGGGTGGGTGGTCCCCGGGTTCCCTAAACCAGAAGGCGACTGGATGACAATCGCCACAAATCTTATTTCCCCAACCTCCCGTAAGTGCCTCATTCTGTTCGCCCCCTTGTTCAATCCCTCATTGGCCTTTGAATTGAATAGGTGGGACGATAAAACTAAGGAGCCTGGATCCATTCGATTCTCCCCTTATCGATCCTAATTATCTGACCACCGACTTTGACATCAAGACTATTGTCGCCGCCGCCAAACTTGGTAGACGATTCGTTACTGCCAAAGCCTGGCAAGGGTTTATTGGCGCTCCGTGGGAGGTTCTGGCTTCCGCGAACACGGATGAGGAGATCGCTCAGTACGCCAGGGACCACGCTTCGACGTACGTTGAGATCCTGTATCACCTCCCTCTTGGATCTCCTAACATAAGTGGTTGGATGTAGAGTGTTCCACGGCGTTGGAACCGCAGCGATATCCCGGCGTGGGGCTCCATGGGGAGTCCTGGACCCTGACCTGAGGGTCAAAGGGACGACCGGGCTTCGTGTCGTTGATGCGAGTGCCTTGCCCTATGTTCCTTCTGCTCATAGTGAGTCCTATCTGGTGTAAGGACCCCCCGTGTCTAACTATTTTTAATAGCACAAGGGCCGGTGTATCTCCTTGCCGAGGTCGCTGCCGCGAAAATAAAGGCAGGATACTGATGGTTTATCGGTATCCTTGGCGACACCTTGAAAAATCAAACACGTCCTCTCGCGTTGATCATCGATATCGTACCCAGTTATAGTACTTGCTTTCCGTACCTATACTCGCTCATACGTGTAGACGTATGAAACTCCCGTACCTCCAAACCTAGTTTAATGTCTTCGTACTTTCAATACCGCCCAGCAATTGTTTATTTGGGACGGACTCATACTCTGAGTTCCTTATTCCCCAGTCCAGTCGTTAGTTCCGTATTTTAATTTGCTGCTGCGACTATAGAATCTGATATTCGAGGGCCCCACCTCAATCGTCACGCGTCAATGCTGAGATGCCAGGCGGTGTTCACCTCCATCAAACGATGCAACTGATATTCGTACATGCGTGCGCTCTATCTACCGTCTTGGCATTCCGCGACCTCGTCCCCTCAACGCTCTCTGGGCAGCTCCCGGTGGCATCCCTGGTCCTGCGGAGGGCTAGGTGGGGCAGAACAGTCGTGAGTTGGGAATAACGCGCTGCATACGATTTAACACTCACGTTCTCACTCTGTGGGTTCCTCACGGTCTCATCCACACTTAAAATCAACGAAGCAGCCTCCGTGGCACTGTTTATCGCATTGGTCTTGACCAGACTCGGTTCCCAGACGAAAGCCTCCATGTTGTCGCGGACGCCTTCTGGTCCGTCGACATCTACACCAAACCAGATGTGCCCGTTCGCGTGGCGCATGCGAAGCTTGTTCAGGATGTCTGTCGAATCGAGACCGGCGTTGTCACAGATCTGGCGAGGAAGGATCTCCAGAGCTTTGGCAAATGCCATATGAACGAGTTGGAGTTTTCCAGGGATAGAGAAGGCATGTTTACGGATGTAAGCGGATAGCCCCATCTACCGTGGACAACCGTTAGTGCGCTGTCGTAGAAGTCACCCTCGGAGAACGCACCTCGACAGCTCCACCTCCAGCAACCACTTCTCCATTTTTCACAGCCCGTTTCACGACCATGATGGCATCGTGTAAACTTCTCTCCACCTCCTCGATGAACTGTTCAGCCCCACCACGCAAGATCAAGGTACATGTCTTCGCCTTGGAACAATCCTCGAATATGTTGTACCTCTCTCCACCAATCTGGTTCTCCTCGAAGCTACCGCACGTTCCCAAGTGCTCTCGTTTGATATCAGAACACGTTGATTGGATGACACCCCCGACGGCTTGAACAACCCTTTGGAGGTCGCCGGCTGGAACGCGTCCGGCGCAGAAAATGTCGCGGTCTGCAAACCATTGGGTGGCAAGGTCACCGATGGGGAGCTTGCTTAGGACAACCTTGGCGCCGGTCTTCTCGATGGCCTCAAGCTTGCGGTAGATAATTTCCCATTCGGCATCGACGATTGCTTGATAGTCCGACACTTGATCGATCCTGACCTCAGCGTTGTCCTTCTCCGCTTTGAGTTCGAGCTCGACGTTCAAACTCAGGATCAAGGGATTTTTGAAGGATTTAGGTTGTTGCTCGGCACCAGCGTAGGTAAAAGTCTTCTTGAAGGCGACGCCACGGATGAGGAGAGAGTCCTGCATGCCACCTCCGGGAATTTTCTTCACACCAATCAGGTTCTCGTCTAGGTCATCCTGGTCCAAGCAGAGAACCGCGTCCACCACCATATTAGAGAAGAAGGGCTTCTCGCTGTGAATTAGTTTTGATGACATTGACGTTGAAGCGCATTTGATGAGGAGGGCACGAAACTTCCTGTGCCTTGTCAGAACCTGAGATCGGTGAAAATGAGGCGAACGAACTCAGGATCCGACTTGTCGACCTTGACTTGAATTTCCTCAATTCTGTCCACTGCCTGAACCATGGATATTAGCCAATCGAACACGCGATTGGAGAAAAAGTAAGGCGTACCAGCTGCGCTGCCTGCCGGAATCCCTTCATGATAATGTGTGGGCTGACGCCCTCCTCGATATAATTCCGGACCTCTTTCAACAACTGAGCGGCAAGCAGAACCACACTTGTCGTTCCATCTCCGACCTCGGCATCCTGGGCACGCGCGATATCGACCAAAGTTCTGGCAGCGGGGTGTACAATTTCAAGAAGTTTGAGAATGGTAGCGCCATCGTTGGTGATCTGAGCTTCGCCGCGGTCGTTGACGATGAGCTTGTCCATACCCCTTGGACCGAGAGTGCTGGAGAGGGTCTCCGCGACGGCGAGACATGCGGAGATGTTCGATAACAGCTGTCCTTTTCCTTGTGAGGTGTCCGTCCCCTCCTTCAGGAGAACGACGGTCGGTTGCTGTCACGAAAACACAAAGGTTAGTCACCAATTCACTACACACACGGCCATTCGCGCACCATCGGCAGACCGCGTTGCATGATTTTGGATTATCAGCCAAGGGGACTCGGGCGAAAAATGGGACATCCAAAAAAGGCAAATCTACGGAAGCGAGGTCTGCTTAGTCAGCGTCGCGTCCGTGACACAGTGGGCGCCAGACGCGTCGACGTAAATTACAACACACTCAAGACCACGCGAGCTCAACGACAACGACGATGGCCGACGCGTCTGGACCGCCCCCGGACTTCTTCGCTTCTGACGACGAGAGCGATCCCGGTGGAGCCACGCCTGCAGAGACCGTCCCATCCGAGCCGGAGCTAGCGGCGGGTCCCAGTATTCCATCGTCCCAAGCCTCAAACGAAAGCCTTGTTGCAGACAACCCTTTGTTTCTTCCAGATGAAGAGGACGCCGATTATCTAGATGTTCCAGTGGAAAGACTCCGCTCAGTGTCAATCCGCCCCGATGCCAGGCCAGTGGACGATGTGGACATGTCAGACGTCTTCGGTACCCCTCGGGTGGGAGGATCAAAGCCTGCGACTAGACGCCAACCGGAAGAGGTTTTCCAGCCTAACAAACGGAGGAAACTGTCCCCCCCGTCTGGGCCAGAATTCGCATCTGCGTTCATGGGTAATATCGTCGTCGCCAATGCCTGGTCCACAGTCAAAGGCAAGGGCTATGTCAAAAACGGAGATCCGATCTTGGTTGAATGGGACAAACTCAAGCAAGAAGATGATGCACCCAGGAAGAACAATAAGAAACAACCACAAAAGAAGGGCAAACAACTGACGATCACCGCTCTCATGAAACCTCGGCAAGACAATTTCAAAAGAAAGAAGCAGAATGACATCGTTCGTCTCACCAATCGGGGTGGTTTTGGTGAGCTTGCATATTCAGTTATCCTGTGATTGTGCTAGCTGACGGTTTGCACAGAGATTGCACGGTTACCCCAGAATATCGCTAATTGGGTCGCCAGATTGTTAGAAACAGGTTTGCTTCATGCCATCGGTTTGTAGTCCCGGATTCACACCATATATCCCTAGGTATAATTGAGTTTAGGGGCAGCACTGTTGTTGATGTCCCGCCGAACCTCAAGACCGGGCTGGATATCGTCGTCTCCCTCTCAGTGTATATCCTCGCAAAAGCATTCAAACCTTCTAGCACTCGCCAAGAGGCTGATCACAAAAAGCCCATGTTCGGCGAAGGTGCAGAAACAGCTGAGGAGCAAGAACTTCGGGAACGGAAACAAGCGCTTCTCAAACTCTTCGATGCAACCAATCTGCGTCCCGTACGGGGTAGTGGAGTCCTCGCGAAGAAGAAAGATCCGGAATTGACCCATGACGAGATCTTGAAGATGGCAGAAGTTTCGACTCAGTCACAAATCCCTCCACCCAAACCACAAGGGGTGAGGAAAGAAATTGTTGGAGACGGGGAGGAGGTCGAGGTCGAACCTGGTGAAGACCTCAGCGAGAACCAGCTGGCGATGATCTACAATAGGTACCTCAATATTATACTACCTATTTGGCCGGACAAACTGATGTCGTTGTAGGGCTCAGCAGCACGATAAAACCATGGCTGAGATGGAACCCGCTGAAACGTTTATCCTGACCTTACGCCCGTACCAGAAGCAGGGTTTAATGTGAGTGCTGGAACTCCCCAATCGAACTCTTTATACTGACGATCGTCTAGGTGGATGACATCGATGGAAAACGGGGACCAAAATGCTCGAGAGGCAACAGGGATCCACCCACTATGGCAGGAGTGAGTCAGCTGGCCATCTTCTTGTTTTTCTCGCCCTGAAACTCACACATAGGTTCAAATTCCCCTCTGAACCATCGGAGGATATCATCGACCTCACGATGAGCGAACAGCCGTTCTATTTTAACCCTTACTCTGGCGAGCTGAGCTTAGAATTTCCGAAGGCGGAGATCAAGTGCCCGGGAGGTATCTTAGCGTAAGCCAATCTCATGTTTCGGTTGCAAATGGCATTTTGGCTAAAGATTATCCAATTACCAGGGACGGTAAGGGGATTTCATACGTTGCACTTAGCTACTGACAGCCTATTTCGTTTCGATTCTTTTTCGTTAGAGAGTAAGTGTGGCAACCTGAGACGTACGTGCCCGCTTGTCTGATTTGAATTACAGTGGGAATGGGGAAGACGATCATGATTGCTAGCCTCCTGCATACCAATCGCTATGTCCCGGAACCGCCATCCTCCTCAGCGCCTCCCCCCTCCTTCAAACCCAACAGCCAGCTCCTTCCTGATGGGCCGAAAGAAAAATCCAAACCTCGTCAGGTCCTATTGCAGGCTGCATTCAAGAACCATTCGAATACCAAGTCTGCTGTCAATGACGCCCCGCGACCACAGCAGGGCAATCCAAAGCGGATACCGAACGCAACTTTGGTCGTCGCTCCGACTTCACTCCTCAGCCAGTGGGGAGAGGAGCTGATGAGATGCAGTAAGGAGGGGACAATGGAAGTGCACATTTGGCATGGTCAAAATCGGTTCAGCTTGCACGAAGCCCTATACCCCGATGAGATCGAGCACATCGATGACGATGACGAGGAAGAGGAGATCGAATCTCATTCGGACGAGGACAAAGACGTGGATATGGTCGACGAATCCGAAGCCGAGGGGAGTGACGATGAAGATTGGAAACCGAAAGCGAGTTCGAGGAAGCCGACGAAGGTTAAACCAAAGAGAGGTAAGAGGAAGAAGATCCAGGTCGTGGTGACTTCCTATGGTGTGTTGGCCTCTGAGCACGCCAAATACGAAAAATCTTCGCGGAAATCAGAGACTTCTGTCTTTGAAAGTATGTCCCTAACTTTCACGTGGATCCACACCGCTTATTGTTGCGACAAGTTGAATGGCTTCGAGTTGTTCTGGACGAAGCCCACCATTGCAAGTCCCGCTCTAGCAAAACCGCCAAAGCAGTCTGCGCATTGAAGGCGAGAAGAAGATGGGCTGTTACTGGTACACCGATCGTAAACCGGCTGGAAGACCTTTACTCCCTTCTGTATGTCTGTTCATAATGCTACACGTGGAGGGGCTGATCATATACATTTTCTATAGGAAATTCCTGGATTTTGTACCTTGGTCGAGCTATTCTTTTTTCCGATCGTACGTCCGACCAAATTCGATCACCGGTCTCCCTCGAAACATAATGACGGACGAGCCAGATTCATTACCCTACCTTTCATTGCGCAAGATCCCAAGGCCATCGAGATTGTTCAGGTGAGGGATTCTGCAAGACCTGTGACTTTCACTCTCAACGAATTCCTCGTGCAGGTTATTCTCGAAAGCATTCTCCTCAGGCGGCAGAAGAATATGAAGGACCATACCGGAAAGCCGATCGTTGAGCTTCCGCCAAAAATAGTGGGAATTTGTACTCAGCATCACACTTCGTATTTTGCTGACCTATAGGCCCCGCATTAGATTGAGGTAGAAACCCTCGAGTTCTCAGCCTCAGAGAGGAAGTTATACGATTCGATCTACATGGATGTTCGGAAGAAATTCGAGAGGCTGAACGAGAAGGGCCTGGTCAACAAGAACTACACCAGTATCCTTGCTATGCTTATGAGGTATGAATTAGCGTTTCTGCATACACCGGCCCTTAACTTCTCGAAACCTAGGCTCCGTCGGGCAGTTCTTCACCCTCATCTTGTCATGACGCCAGAGGAACTCGAAGAGTTTGAAGACTCTTCAAATTCTATGAGCGAGACGGTCAAACTTGAAGACTTGGTCAAACGCGAATCCGATGTGGTCACAGTGTCGAAGAACAATGCAGCCTTCGTCGAAGAGACTTTAAAATCTTTGAACGCCGGGCCGGGGACTCAAGGAGGCAAAGGAGACGAGTGCCCTCTGTGTCTGGATATGATCGAAAGTCCGGTCTTGATTCCACCGTGCATGCATACATGGTGCGCCGATTGATTCGCTCGTGTAAATTTGGCTCACTAGCCGCGGTTGGACTTACAGTTGTAAGGACTGCGTCGTGAATTTCCTTGAGACGTGCGAGGAACAAGGGAAGGATGGCGTGTGTCCGATCTGCTCGAGCGGTCCTGTAAAGGAGGGCGATTTATTAGAACTCATTGCGAACCAGGGCAGTGAAGTAGGGGAGGAGGAAAGTACACCCAAGGTTGTAATCCGGAAGAACGATTTCGTCTCCTCAACGAAGATCGGCGCCTTAGTACGAAACCTTCGTAAGTCCTCCGATCTATTCTAACGACAGATTCTTACACGTCGGTGGTAACGCAGGACGGATCCGAGACCAAGACCCCCACTTCCGAGCGGTGGTGTTCTCCCAATTCACGACCTTCCTTGACATCATCCAGGTAGCCCTTACCCGTGAATCGCTGGCGTACGCCCGATTTGATGGAACGATGGACTTGAAGAAACGACACGCCGCCATAAAGACATTCAAGGACCCGAAAGGGCCGGATGGGAGACCGAGACCGATGGTGTTGTTGATTTCGTTGAAGGCGGGAGGCGTAGGTTTGAATTTGACCAATGCGAATTATGCATTTATGGTGAGTGGCTTCTCTCGTATGTCCAATGGAGAAGTTTGTAACTGATCATCGGATGATAATGTTTCCCCGTGGTCAGATGGATTGTTGGTGGAACGCGGCGGTTGAAAGTCAAGGTCAGTCATGCTCATTACGTAGCTCGCTTGCGCTTGCCTGACGATTACTCTAGCCATTGACCGACTCCACCGGGTTACGCAGGAGCGGACCGTCTACGTCAAACATTTCATTGTGAGTTGTTGCAAACTCTCAGGAAGTACAACTCTCACCTTACATTCCCAGATCGAAAACACAATCGAGGGCAGGATCCTTCAAATCCAAAAACGCAAAACCGCGATCATCAAGGAAGCGCTCAAAGGGAAAGGGAAAGGCGGAGTCGGTGAGAAACACGACGCTGAGAGCATGGAGAATTTGAAGATCATGTTTGGGATGGACGCTGATGAAGTCCTAACAATTGCTCCTACTCAACGGACACAGAGGTCGTGATCCATTAGTGCGTCGTGGATAGAGGTCGCCACGGTATATATACCACTCCCCGCTATCTATTTCGTAACCTACTCGTACAGCTAATCTTGAACATATGAACGAAAACAGCACGCATGATCTAAAGGCAGGGGTGGATGATCGTCCTTCCATCCCCTTGCGATCCCTGGAGAAGTCATAGGGAATACAACTGGTCAGGAGAGAGAAAGGAGAGGGAAGCAAACACAACAAGGGGTCACAAAAGCGAGCAAGGAGGATTAGATGATAGGTTCTCCCCCGATCGTGAAATGTACATGATCACCCTCTCCGAGGGTCAATTTCACGGGTAACCTGGGATCGATCCTGACGGGACCACTATTCCCAATGAAGAAATCGCCCCTAGTCCAATTTCTGGTTATCGCGGCGGTTTCTTCCTCGGTGAGGATTCTTGGGCGTTTGTTCGGCCTGAAGTTCGGAGTTCCGCCGGCTGTTGCGGTGGTGCTGGATGTTGCGCTTGCGGAAGGTGGTGGAGGGGGAGGAGCAGGTTGTGGGGGAGGGTTAGCGAAGGCGTTGTAGTCGTAGTACGGAGGTTGGGCGAGAGATGGGTGGATGGGAGGGTAGGGCAGTGGAGGAGCGAACTGGCTTATCGACTGCGGGGGGACGATTCCTATTCGAAATGTCGAACGGTGTCAGCGAGATGGTTGTTAACAGAGTCTGGTAAAGCTTTACCAGGCGGTTGTTCGCTGTTGTCAGGCTCGGGGTATGCACAAGTCGCGCCCAAACCGCGTTTCAAGCAGCTCTGGAAGAATCAAATGCTCGGGATTTGGGTGGTCGATGGATTGAGGACTACGGACCTGGCAAGGTAGAACCTCGCTACACCTTGTCTTGCCGGCATGACACGTCGCACAAGCTCTCCTCACGGATGGACCCTCTACGCGAGCGAATGAGAAGATAAGCCTAACGTCAGGGGGAAAAAGAACGGACTTTTCCTTCCGCCAGCAGAAGCGTTGTCTTGTTGCTGTTGGCCGGGCTGACCGTTTTGTTGCTGCTGGGGAGTCTGAGGTTGCTGTTGCTGCTGCTGGCCTTGCTGCTGTTGGTCGGAGATGGATTGGAGATGGTCGAACTCGGTCTCTTCGGACGCCATCGACGGCGGTGTCGGTCGGGGGCGACGGCGAGTTTGCTCGGCCTTGTCCGGACCCTTTCGGACCTGACCCGCAACGGTGACGATGGATTCGCCCCCGGTCCCTTTCGCTGACTTCGAGTTCAACTTCGACCCCGTCCTCCACCATCTCTTTCCTTCTCCACCGCCATTACCACCCGCTGCAGACTTGTTCACCCAGTCGGAGACAACAGACATCCTCGGCTTCCTCGATAACTTCAACTGGGAGTTCGATGAATCGGAACAAGCAACCACCGCTACAGAAGACAGAGTTACCTCCATCGCACCAGCCAACACCATAAACCTTGGCGCAAATATCCTGAACGGCGTCAATCCCTTATCGCACCCCCCTCTCATCCCACCTCCACTCCCCACGGCCACCGCCGCTACATCTCTTGTCGTAACGAAACAGAACGGCAACTCCACCGGAAAAGTTACTACGAGCCGGCCAAAGGGCCAACTCTCTGCCCCGCAGAAACGACTCAATCACATCATGTCAGAGCAGAAGCGGAGGAATGCCATTAGGGACGGCTACGTTCAGCTCACGGCGTTGCTCGCTCCAGCCGGAGCTCCTCCCGGGACTGGGATGCCGACCCGTGGCCGCCCCAAAGGCAGCGGGAACCGTGGGAAGGGAAAGTGTCAGGGGAAGAGCGGGATTCTGTTCAGGGCGGTGGACTACTGTCGCTTCATGGAGGAGAACATCAAGGCACTCAGGGACGAAGTGGCCAAGGTGGAAGCCGCAGCTGCGGAGAATCACCAGACCCTCGCCCCGGCTTGAGGTTGAGGTGATTGGACTGTTTCTCTTGTTCTCCCAGACTGACGTGACGCCACAACATCTTTCAGCTTGGAGTTTTATTCGAGCACGCAAAACAACCTCCTGGGTTGACCCACAGACCTTGCGGTTCATTCATATCCACAGCCAATCATTGTATCTGTACTGCATCCCTGGGCTTCACGATAACGACAACTGTAATTCTATATCTTACCCTGCCTCCCGGTTTGCATATAGAAGTGAGCGCAACGCTCGGGTTCTCGCCCACTTTCATATGCAAAAGACCCTATATCAGAAAGTGGACTCTGTAATCTGCAGGATGCTGGGACACAAAGCCGTGCTTCGGTCCGGTCCTGGTGGTGACGATAGAGGTTAATGCATAATGAATGAACAATCCGAGTGGTTACCGGTTATTCCGCTATAACTGCAACCCGTCTGTCGGGCAACCGCATCAGACGGAAACCGTAAGGTTGATCACCCTTCTGCTGGGTAAACGGCAAGGGGATCGATTTGTTGGTAGCGGCCTGTCCGAGGTGTGCTCTTCCCATGCCTCTCGCAAACATCAGTAACACGCAAAGCCTCGGGTTTCGCCTCTTCGAGCCAGTCTTGCTGATACCAAACCCAAGCCTGCAACTCCATTGCGCGACCTAAGCAGTACCGGTCATTGCCCGTATGCAACTTAGCGCGTTCGACATGAGCGTGCGCATTATCAAACTTCCAAGTAAATTGAAGGGCCTGGATAGGAGATGTGGGTCAAGAGAGAAGATCGACTCTCTCATTGAATGTCTCGTATCTCGCCACACCCTACACTGCTCCAAAGTACATGCCTGGTCGTGGACTACGCCGATCCTCAGCCTACGAGGTCTCTCGAAATTAGCCATTCAGTCCGGCCTTCAATCCTTACCAACTCCGCCTTATGGGAACGTTTACATCGCCAGATGTGAGGTCCATCATCCCACCCAAGGAACCTGTCACAGAATGCTAAAGTCGCACGAAGCTCAGCCTCGTAAATCTCGCGCACGACCTTCTCGATGAATCACCCATGGGAAAAGCTATGCGTCCTTTCTAATCTGTCAAGCGTCCGCTGTTCGATGATCTCAAGGACCCCGTTGACAGTACTCCGGCAATCTGACTCTTCTCTCGTATGGGATCCAGCCTGTTGCCCGGGCCGGGATTACCAGGCATCTACTGCGGAACTACCTCACCACAAACCACGCTTAACGGCGCGCAAATGTGTCTGAAGGGAGCCAGAGCGTCTCCGACAGAAGCCGAGAGGAGTCGTTGGGTAACAAACGTGCCGACGGGGTACGACGACAAACACCGGAGGAGATGATGCGGATACTGGACCGAACATATGATTCGGCAACTGCATTGTAACTTGGTATCCGTTGGTTGTATCTTAGAGGACATCTCGGTAAGTCTGGACCCCGGGAGGTGCTTCCCGGTATCCTGCTCGCTCGCACCTCAAAGGCCGCCCGAAATGCGGCACGGTAAAGACTGGATCTATCCGCTACCACATACCCGCTACGCGTCATAATGAGTAGACTATTCGATGTGTGATCATTTAATACGCCGAGTAGCATGTGCGGAGCTATGATTTGTTATATGCCCTCATGAAATCAATACAAACCAATACAAACTTGTACACTACTAAATCCTAGCACCAACAAGTTCGTGAAGAAAAAGAATTTAACAGGAACAAGGCGGAATTGAGCACGCCGAGAATACAAACAACAAGGGGTAGATGGTTAACGGGCAAGTCGCGAATTGCGATGTTCTGAAGTGCAAGGAGTCAGTAAAGTGGATACCCCAAGAAATGTTTGAATGTGTGACCGACAGTGAATATGGTGTGAGGGGAAGAGGGGCATCAGACGATGGTGCATTGGCTTCCCCCGGAACCCCCTCCGGTCTCGAAGTCGGCCGGAGCGTCCTCGCGCTCACCGGGGGAAGCAGAATCGTAGAAGACATTGTAGAATGAATCCATTGGGGTTTACGTTGATTCGCGTGGAGTGGGTAGGAGGCGGTTAAGAGTCGAGGTTCCTGGGCATTGTAAGACCAAAACCTGGGGGTTTATATAGCCAAAGACGAGGGTGAGCAGGAAGGTCAATGCATAGTCAATGCGGTTGCGCAGCACGAGGCTACCGGCCATGGCTCATTAAACCGTGGGAGGTAGGAGTAGATCCGGAGCGGTGCTTGAACGTTTGAACAAGTGTGAATTCAAAACACCGCAGGGTGGCCTATAGGCAAGGAACCTGGCGCAGCTGGAACAAAAGTTAGCTCTCTGAGGGGTCGCCGCTGGCAGACATGATGTCCAAGTCATACTCACTGGATATAAAGCTCCTCCCCCCAGTTCGTACCCGTGTCGTGCAACCGCACAGACTATGGAACCCCCCGACGAAGAGAAATAACCGTCACTGCGAAGAGCCGGTGCCGTAGAATGGAAACAGGGAAATTGGATATTCGGGGTACCCGGCTTCTGGAGCTGGGCGACTCGCAGAAGGGACAAATGCCCCTTACCGACCCGGCCACTTAGTCCGGGTCGCATTGGAAAATATGTGCAGACAGATCCATGTCTCAGATCCTGTGTCAGAGTGGGTTCAGAAACAAGGAGACAATCGCGAGTCGGCGGGCGGGTCTTGGTTCCGGACCGGACGGTCACCAGGTCAAGAAATCGGTGGGAGGAGAGACAGGGGGTGAAATCGCCGAGCTCGAAGAGAATTCCTCAACAATAAGGTTTCCCGCCGGGGCCATAGCTTGAAGCCAAGGGTGACCAAGGTGAGGGATGCCAGTCAGTTACCTCTCGGATACCTTCGCGTTGACAAACTGGGGGCACAACAATCGTTCGAGCACTGATGACCTAAAACAGATAACTTACAAACAACACGGGAAATCAACAACGGGCGGGAACCATGAGGCAAATAGTGGTCCATGAGGTACAAGGGACTACCTAGTACAGAAAATGGTGTCCTAGGATGAGGATAGGAACAACAGGGAACACGGCTGTCAGGAAAGGGACGCCCGGCCAGGTGTAGGGTTTGGATCGCGGAAGGACGGATTTGAGCCAGCCGGCGTGGTGCCATGTTCGCTTCCTTCGGCACTCCGGGCTGGGAATGGAGAATGAAATAAGCACAGGAAGTAACACCTTTTCCAGGGACTCACCATCACTCATCGCCTTTTCGATCTCCTGGAGGAGCTGCCCGCAGAGCTCCAGGTCCCCCGTAGCCCCGAGCTTCTCATATACACCAGCAGCGTACAAAGCTCCGGACTTGGCCTCTTCGAGCCTGCGCTGTTGATGCCAGAATCGAGCCTGCAACTCCTCTGCGCGACCTAGACGGTATGCGTCACTGATCGCGTACGACTTGGCACGTTCAATATGAGCGTGCGCATCTTCAAACTTGCTTTGATCGCGAAACAGCTTCGCCATGTCGTAGTGAAGCCAAAACAGCCGGTCGGGCCAGTTGAAGGAGGACGCAATTCCCAGGCCCGCCTCGAAATGTTTCATGGCCTTCTCCATCTCACCCTTGGTGTGACATATTTTGCCAAGAATCCCGTAACATACACAAACGTCAAATTGAGGCAGGGGAAGATTGATCGCGCGGGACGTGGCTTCTTCTGCGGCCTCGAGCTGCTTGTCTTCATACAACAACGAAGCGAGTTCTTGCAGGGATTTTCCTTGTCCCACCGTGTCATCAAGCCGCTCATAAATCGCCAGTGCTTCTCTCGCATGCTGTATCCCTTCTGTGTACTGACCCAGCTCTCGATGTGCGTCGGAGAGGAACCTCAATGTCTGAGCAACCCGGGGCTCATCCCCCCGTTCTTTCCAGAGCTTCAGGGCGTGAAGGAGGAGTCGTCTGCGCTCTACATAATTTCCAACTGTCTGAAACAACCGTGAGAGTTCGAACAAGCATCGAGGTTTGGAGGGATGACCATCCGGGAGCCGTTCAATCCTTGGCCCCAGCCCAATGAGCCGTCGTTTGTGCCAATAGAGGTGCTCCGCGAAATGGGCACAAACACTCCAGACGCCTGGGTCTTCGTCGACTGTTGTGAAGACATCGAGCAGGTGCTCGACATTCACATCCTCCGACACGATCCATCGTGCTTCCTCGAACCCGTGGCCGATGGGATCAACCCAGACTGACAATCGGGTGAAGTAGTGTTCCTTGGTCGAGCAGAGCAGCGGAGCCAACACCGGATTTTGGGGGCAGAGATAGTCTCGGAGCGGTGCCAGCATCGTGACAAATCCATCGCTCCGGTATGTCAGGGAGAGAGTGTAGAATTTGTCGAAGATGATTGCTCTGTTGGATATGGTGGGGAATAACCAGTCGATGTTGTCCTCATCGATTCCTTGGGGGAAAAAGGCAACAACGCCGAGAAGGTCACGGGCATCAGAGCCGAGTTCCTGAAACATGGGGGAGGCGAGCGAAAGTTCGATGGTGGCCGCGAGGCCCCTAATGTGCTGCGCGTGAAGCACTGCTGTTCGTTGTCTCTCCCACTCCCTTGTCAGTCGACTGTCATTCCACCCACTACACTGGGCAACCGTAGCAAGTAAGGTGATCGACAACGGATGGAAGTCGAGTGCTTCCAGGATCCTGCTGACCTGAGCAGACCGTTCGTCCTGTTTGTAGATCCAATAGAAGGTGTCGTGCGCGGCCTCCATCGACATCGTTGGAATGTTGAGAATCTCGCAGCCTGGAGGAATGGTCGAGATGTGGGAGGTGATGAAAAGGCAAATGTTGCTGAGTTGACTCAACTCCTCCACCACCGTGTAGATCTCTTGACCGCTCGTTCCCCGCAGATCGAGGATGGATTCTGCGTTATCGAGGACTATCATCATCTCCTTCGAGGATAGGAAAGGTCGCAAGGGGGCCAAATCCTCGGGGTTCTCAGCACCCGCACCGATGACCTTGGAGAGTTGACGGAGGAAATGGGACGGTGTTGCCGGGAACTGATCGCAGCGGATGAATCGACAGTTGTCACCAAACCGTTGTTTGACCCGGTCGTCGTGGAGAACCGCCAGAGCGATGGACGTCTTGCCGATCCCACCAGCACCGATGAGAGCGATCGGGGTGAGATTTTCTGCGAGACGAACGATCTTCTCGATCAGTTCGTCACGTCCGAAACACGCCCTCGGTCGTGGTGGTGGCAGTTCCCCAGGCACGCTACATACGAATGTAAGATGGTGGATGCAATGGTAGTCAGGATTACTGACCTGGCATGAGTCTAGGCACGGTAAAAATTTCAGCCACCCAGTGGTGGAACGGAGCACGAATGACACTCACTGGCTGACGTTGATCCTCAGCTCCTTCCTGACCTTTCACCATGTTGCGATGAATGTCGGAAACCATGGTGTGGGTGTCAACAACCCCATGATGGACATCGGAAACGATTACATGGGTGTTTATTGCGAGCTCGGTCTATATGTCATCATTTGGCAATTGCCATACGAAAACGATGGAACATACGTTAAAGACGTGAAGGATCCTGTTGAGGTCCAACCTCCAGGTGGCGATCGTCTCTTTATCGGCCTTGGCGTGGAAGAGTCGAGAGAGCGGGTTCCGTTTACCCCCCTTGATGGCCTTGCCCTGAATATCTGCCACAGTCCTGTGATCGAGAGCATTTGAGGGTGCAGTTAGAAATGCATATCGACGATTCAACTTACACTGTCAATTGGTTTATTGCATCACACACCGACTGACTGAGGTCATCTAGTTTCTTTCCCCCCACCCCCCGATCAAGGGCTCTGCAGATGTCGGCGCACGCCAACCCAAGTTCGACGTAGTCCAACTCGTTAGCCATCGAGTCCTGGCTGCGTGTGAACCTGGGACAGATCGCTTCAGACGAGCCGGACACACCTTAACCATCGTAAGAAGAATGATAACGGAACCAAAAACAGCCTTGGCTGGCGTTACGGTTGAAACCTTCTCCGCGAGATTCAGGGCTTCGATGGCCGCGTTCAACGCTGAGATGGCACCTTTCCGCCCCCTCGGCCGTTGGGAGTTTGCGTCCATGGTCGGGGCTCGAGGTAGTTGGGAGGAGGCGGCGCGGCGTGGAGGCTGTGAGGAAGGACGCGGGCGCCAAGATGGACGGGCGTCCATCTCCTCATGCCGAGCAAGTCTCGCGAAACCACTGGCAGAGCACACTCATTGCGAGTGGACAACCAACGCTCGCGCATCCACAGGCTACACCGCTGATTAATCCCCCCACATCGTTATTTCTCAAGTTTCAGGCGGACAAAGGACTGACGATGGCCGTTTCGCCTCCTGTTCTACGGCAACAATGTAGCTGTACTCACGATGTTCAGCATGAACATCGTTTACACTCTATCATACTTGTCGCAGCCCTTACTGCACTCCTCTGGAGGAGTGCGTATCGACGTATATCTGGCAATTTTCCTTTTAGCGGACCTCTTTGAAATGTGAATGGCGACTGGTGGGGCCCTGAGGGGCTGCTTCTCGGTTTTCATGTAAACTACTCTGATGATTGTGTGTTTTCTCGGGGTGTGACCTGGGACTCGAATGTCAGGCGTAATCGACGCTGGGGGTCTCTCTGTCAAATGGGGCCTGCAAGGTCGCGAGGTCTCCGAATATCAGTGTATACGGCAACGGCACTATTTCAATGAAGCAAAGTTGTGGCTGAAATTGGTCCATGCGTTGAATGGTCATAGAGGCTCTGGATGCTCTAGTGTGGGCCGCGAAGTCCTGAGCAGGGCAATATCGGAGAGTCAACGCCGTTGCATGCGTGAACGGTTGCAGAAGCAGGACGAAGTGGAGATGCGGGCCGAGAGGGAAGATCGTCTCGGCTGTTGCCGTGTTACACTTACACCTCTTCTCCCTCTTGAATGTCTCGCGTCTCGCCATACCCCCCAAGGCCCCGAAGTGCGCGTCCAGTCGCGGATTATGGTGACCCCCAGCCCACGAGACCTCTTGAAATTGGTCGTTCAGCCCGGCCTTTGACCCCCAACTCCGCCTTCTCCAATGGACCATCACGGCCGCAGAGATCTGGTTTGAGGACGAGACAAACTTCAATCTCGTCTGTAGACTCGCGCACGACTCCAGACTCGCGAAACGACCCCATTTCTGAGACCCATCTAACACCACCTCGCTCGCGATCAAGACCGGCCGGAATTCCGATATCCACATCTCCGGAGGAAATGTCCCCAGTTTCCACCGCTTCTCCGAGTGCTTCCGCTACCGTGAGTGCTGCGTTGTCGGCACTACAAAGTGCGGGTCAGAGGAGGAGGGCCATGACTGCCGGGAGTGAGGATGCGGAATGGGAACGTCAGCGAACACTTGAACAAGAAGCGGGACTACAGTTACAGCAGCGTATCAAGGACCGCGTACCCCAAAGACGTGCAAAGGGAAAGGCAAAAGCTGGTGATATTGATGGTATGTGTGCCGTGGTCATCCTCGCTGCATGGGATGTGGTCCTCACAGTGCGCCTGCGTCCCAGCGGTGCTGGATCAAATCCAAGACGAATGGGAACCATGCACATCGCCAGATGTAAGACCACTCATCCCAGACAAAGAGCTTGTTATATAATACTAAAGTCACAAAAAGTTCAGCCCCGTGGATCTTGCGCTCGAACTTCTTGATGAATCGTCCACAAGAAAAGGCATGCGCTCCTTCCAATCCACCAAGCGCCTCCTATTCGATGCTCTTAAGGGATCCGTTGACAGTATGCTTGCAACCTGGTTATTCTCGGACGTAATCTGACCTGCTACGCAGAAAATTACCAGGCGTTTGCTGCAGCACTACCTCACCACGCATCAATGTTGATACAGCTTAACAACACGCAATTGTATATGAAGGAAGCCCGGGAGTCTCTGACGGAAGCCAAGGAGTCATTGGGTAACAAACGTGCCGATCTCTTGCAGATGTGGTCACGGCGACAGACTCTGGAGGAGATGACACGGATATTGGACCAAATGTAAGATTCGACGACTTCATTGGAACCTTGCATCCGTTGATCCTGTCTTAGAGAACATCTCAAATCTGTTCCAGACGCGCTAGAAAGTTTGATCTCCGAGAAGCGCTTTTTGCAGGCCGCAATTCTGCTCGTTCGCAGCCTGAAGACCGTCCGGAATTCTGACATGCTGGAGATTGGAGCGGTTTCAGACCTTCGAAACTATCTCGTATCCCAGGAACCCGTAAGTATATAGGAGTTTTCCGTCATAGATCAAGTTTGACTCTCAGCAGGCACTACGCGAGATCCTGATTGATGAACTTCACAGTCACCTGTATTTGAAGTCGGTGTTCACGAGTCCGAGGTGGGTTACATACACCCCAAGTCAACAGACCCGTGAGTGCAGCCCGAGACGCATCTGTGGAAAGCACCAGCTGAATAACCGATCTCAGTTCCGAAGACCGAGTATGACCTGGAACTCCCGGAATCCGCACGAGCTGCTTCAAAAAACGATTCTGAATCTGCGGAAAACCTACCGGACCGCTACATATACTTCCTCGCCGAACTTGCGGTACGACCCAACGACTCTCCATTGGACATTGAGGACCACCGCTTACGGCATAATGCATCCGCATCATCTCCCATCGTTGGGGCCGGCTCCATTAATTCTTTCGGATCAGGCTCGAATCTTGCTGGGATTACTACTTCCCAGAACAAGAGTCCGGAGTCGGATTCGTTCACATATATGGAGACCTTGCTAGAATCTCTGGCCGTGTTGGGTAAGCTTGGGAGCGCATTGGATACTGTCGCCCAACGGCTCCCCCAAGAAATCTATGCGCTAGTCGAGTCGACTTTGGATGAGGTTTCCGAACGAGCAGATTATCTCAAGAAAGGCTCTGTTTTGGATGCCGGGGAGCTTAGGACGGGTGTCGAGGACATATACGTTGTCTCATCTGGGCCGGGCCCCGTCAACCTTGGGTTACTTTCATCGACTGCGATTACCTTATTATCGACCGCCGGTAAAGGACGAGGTACTTTACTGAGCCCTTCGTCGTTGAGGTTGGCCGCCTTGGAAGCGTCAACGAAACAGATCGATCACGAAATTTTAAAAGACTTCTTCTGGACGCTGTACTCGAAGTTTGACGCTGTCGCTCAGGGTCTTGGTGTTGTCTCTGAAGTTGCAAATAGGATCGGATCGGTGCGTATCACTTTACGTTAGACGCTAGCGCATCTCATTGTTAGAGTTCAGCGACGAGACTTTAAAGACTCATCGGGTGCTAAGCCTGGGCAACTATTCCCTCTCAACGAGATCGCGGTTCTTCTACATACAGAGGTACGGGGTCCCGCGATGACTTTCCATTGCTCGCTAAATGCGCTGTCGTAGATCCGAACATTGTTGTCCGACTATCTCACTGACGAAGAGCAAGGTTCGGTATCGAGCAGGAATCCGTTAGCCTCTATCAACGAAGTGTTACGTGAGGGTAAATTTGGGCGGGATAGATCGAAGGTAGCTTTGCCGCCCTCAAAATCGAGGCACTGAGACTCACTTTTCCGTACAAGCACGTATTCCGATTCGCCGATGGAGATGTGAAGTTGACGAATAAAGCCCTTCGAGCACACGAGGGCGAGCTGAATCGCGTTCTGAAAGACACTGTTCCTGGTCTTGTCCCAGGTTCAGCCGAGGCATCGGTTCAAGCCACGCTTTCCGCGGTTGGGACAGATGATCACCTGATCAACCCAGGGCAACACCATCGGTTACTAATTAAACCTGACGCTTTCCACGTCAGTGTACTGTTCCAGCCCACGCTTGCCTTCCTGCAGCGGATCGCGGATATCCTGCCAAGTGGGATGGATTCTACACGAGCGTCGAGTGCGGTTATGGATGATTTTGTCTTGAAGGTGTATCTTCCGCAGTTGCAGGAGAAAGTTACGGAATTGTTTTTGCATTCCGTCAATGGTGGGCAATATCTTCGTCCCGATTTGGGGTAGGTCCACAGAGACTTACTTGTTGACAGGAATCTACGCTTTCCAACCGGATACTGCAACCTCCAAGCTCTCCCATCAACCGCTCATCAAGGCTACGACGCAGCTAATGGCGTTGATCAACTCTCTCTGTGCCATGCTCCGCACATCACCGTTCCACAAGGAAAACTACTCACGATTGATCCTCACAGTTGTGGTGGAGTTCTACCAGAGGTGCTCTACGAGGTTCCAGGAGCTCATCTTGACCGGGGAACAGAAGATGACCGATGCTGACCCGAAAATTGCATTGGCGGCAGATTGGGCGCAGAGACCGGATTTACACCCTTGCCTGTCAGAGATATTCAAGATATCTGAGATCAATACCCCGAAGAAGGATCAGTTGTATCGACAGGAAACGCATCTGGAGTTGAACTTTGTTGGCGAAGACGGTTTTGTGGAGAAGAACAACTTGATCGGGTCCACTAGGAATTTGGCGACGCTTGGAAGCCTTTACACAAGTTTGGTGAGCGAACGTCAATTTTCTCGCTGCATGCGGCTCGACGAACTGTCTCCATCCCCCAGCGTTGGTTTATCGATGCGTTGGACGCTCTCAAAGCTATTCCTGAGACCTCGCTGTTGTCGCCGACTTCTCCACTCAGGTTGATGCCAATGTCGGCAGTAACTCCATATACAGCGGGCGTCCCCTTCCTGCGGCCATTCGACCCTTCGGAACAACTTCAGCTGCCATTATCGAAGGAGATGGCAATGTAAGCATCGGTTTTCGGCTCCCCCGTCTGCGGTGACGGATTTTTGCTCCTAGCCGTTTCAATTCTTTGTTTGAGACATACAAGCAATTGGCCGAGTGGGTACTCTTCACGATACGCATGGACATACGGTGTCGCGCGATTTACCACTTGGTTCTGTCTATGCGACACGTGAGAGAGGACTTGCAATGTACAATCAGCGATGCTGAATTTCTTCCTTTCACAAACCTAGGGGAACTATAATCTCGAGCGGGAAGCGTCTGAACCGGATCCACACATCGTTGATCTGAACAGTGAGCTGACCAAATGCGAGGGACACCTGTCGACAGCCATAGGAGAGAGGGAACACGCGTCAGTCTTCTCCATCACCTTGTTTAGACCTCCGACCTTACATTCCTCTCCCCCCGAAGATTTGCTTTCGAAGGCATAGGTCAATTACTTGAACACCTATTGATTTCAGAAGCCAAACGTATTCGTTTGGCAAACGCGAACGGTATCAGGAAGATGATCAGGAACATCTTGGCGCTCCAGCAGAGCATCAAAACCCTCACGAGCGATACCAGGGGAGCAGACTTTGATCGTGCAAAGAAGTATTACACGCTGTTCTTCAGGACCCCAGCGGTATGTGACCTTAGTGGAGGACGCGCCTTGACCCTCGTGTGCTGAGTCTGTACATAGGAATTAATTGAGAGTATCAAAGTCAAGCGGGAGTTCGCATTTGAGGATTACCACGTTATGCTCAAGCTTATGTGCGGAGTGGACCAGACGATCCCGAACACAGGCACTATTCAAGCCGCCGACAGGTCGTATGGGATGCATGTTATTGAGTTACAGCAGCTGGAGATGGAGTCGGCGAACGAAGATGATCAATGACGCGCTCGTCCTCGATCCAACCGCCAGTCCGGGGGTAAAAACGTGTTGAAGGGTGATCGTATTAGTGATGTATTTATTAACTTTTATCTTATTACAACCCGCGTTGCAGTGCAGAGCACCAGAAAGTATAATGTATATCCCGTGTCCGTGTACCGCAGTCAGTGGATCAGAATTAGTGTCGGGAGTGGATTGGTGATCATGGAGAATGACCCTTTGAGACCGTCGCGACTTGGGATGGGGGTTGCTAGCTCCTTCCTTGACCAAGCTCCCCTCGAGAAGTCGGATAAGTACCCCTCGGTACAGGCGGATGAAGACGAGGGGGGTGCTTCCTCTGAGATCCTTTGCCAGTCACTTCGTTGAAGCACCTAAGTTTCTTCGAGTCCAGGACGAGAAGGGTTCCGTTGGGGTCTGTCTCCTGGATGATGGTTGAGTTGGTCAGGTGGTTCGTCCACCCAATTCGACCTCGGGGGCGGTGAGCGAATCGTGCGCTTCAGTTTCACGTAAACGTGGGGTTTTTGTTTCGCCTCTGGCCTTATCTCCACCTTGGGTTGCTCCTCCACCTTAGGTTTCGTCTCGACCTTTAGCTCCGATGCTCCTTTCCTTGGGCGGTGCTGGGGTTTGCCAGGCAGATTACAAGAACCCACCCGATTCGACTCCTGGGACCACGTATGGACTGTATGGTTTGGTTTCCTGCCGACTTTGGTATTTTTATCCACCCCTTGCTTCGTTTCCGCCATCGGCTTCACCTTCACCTTAGGCACTGGTGACGGTTGAGGTTCGGGCTCCACCCCGGGTTCCCGTGGGGGAGGGGGTAGCCTCAACCAAGCTAAATCGGCTTCATCAGCCATCGGGACAGTAGAGGTCAACCCAATCAAAGAGCGCGAGTACGCCAAAGGTGATAAAGAGACCTGGTATTTCCCGACTGGGCTCTTAGGATGCCTGAGGTATGTCAGAATAGGGATTTTCCTGAGGAGTTTTCGGTGTTGACGACGAATGAAGCGGTTGACGGTGGGAGTGGGTAGGGTGTTGTTATTCGTCGGGTTCGGGAGAGACGGATCACTGGCACGTTTTGGGGGGTTCGGGTTCGGGGAGGCAACTGATTCCAAGTCACGGAAGACAGAGGTCCCTTGGAACCCTACGGATAACGGCGTGGGTTGCCCTACATTCCCAGCATCTGTCTGCTCGATTATCTTGGTCTCTGCAGAGTTGTCGAGCGGTGCGGACGGTTGGATGGTGTGCACTCTGGTAACCTCAATCGGCGGCTGTACCCTCGCAGTCTCCTCTTCGAAAAACCTCCATCTCAGGTTGACCTCCCGCCTCTTACTCAAAGGTCCAAGGATTTTCGCGTCGGATGACTTGGGATCAGCTCGCGCTGGCAGAGTAGGTGGATGTCGCAGTTGCTTTGCTGTGCGGGTAGACGATCCATGACGGGACAAAGCCGATGCCAATAGTGCAGCAACTTCGGGGGAGTACACTGGTGGGCGGGAAGATTCGACAGAAGGGATGAT
>Ga0307517_10001772_pt1 | contig 35536 bp, 32 predicted proteins | sample 23_EM_MG_FD_194515 | JGI IMG/M metagenome (GOLD analysis project Ga0307517, IMG submission 194515) | Populus trichocarpa ectomycorrhiza microbial communities from riparian zone in the Pacific Northwest, United States - 23_EM | ecosystem: Host-associated > Plants > Roots > Unclassified | place... | reverse complement strand
CGCGGCAGTTCCAAGAAACCTTCATGAGGGAAATATTCAGACTGCATGGGCTGCCACGAGACATTATCACGGATCGAGGCTCGATATTCACATCGGACCTATGGAAAGAAACCACAAAGAAATTGGGGATAGAAAGAAGGCTCAGCACAGCCTTTCACCCGCAGACTGACGGGCAAACGGAACGGACAAATTCCTCTTTGGAACAATACCTCCGAGCATACGTCAACTATCAACAGGACAATTGGAAGGAGCTCCTGCCAATGGCCGAATTCGCCTACAACAATGGATATCAAGAAAGCATCAAGCACACACCATTCTTCGCAAATTACGGAACGAACCCCGAATATCAGGCCATCGGACACCTGATCCAAGGAGAAACGACGTCACCAGAGGACATGAGTCAATTACACGACACATTACAAGCAGAAATGACGGAAGCCCAGATGCGACATAAAGAATACTACGATGCACAGCGAAAACCCGATCCCAATTTACAACAGGGAGACATGGTGTGGTTACTACCAAGAAATATCAGGACCACCAGACCATGCAAGAAGCTCGACTACAAGAAAATTGGACCATTCAAAATCTTGGCGAGAATAGGAACCAGCGCTTATAAGCTGGACCTCCCGACCTCGATGAAAATACACAACACATTCCACATCTCTCTTCTCGAACTTTATAACGATAACAAGCTTCCCTCACAACGATCGGAACCTCCTCCTCCTATCATCATCGAAGGAGAACCAGAATACGAACTCGAAGAAATCATCGACTCACGTCTACACTACAACAAGCTCCAATACAGAGCTAAGTGGACAGGATATTCGCCAGAACACGACAAAACCTGGTACCCCGCCGATAACTTCGAAAATGCAGACCTCGCAAAGCGGAACTTCCACTCCCGCTACCCAAGCAAGCCGCACCTCGATCAAACTCGAGGAGCAGGAGAACGGAGACATACTCGTCTCCGTATCGCAGACGCAGAACCAGGACGAAGCCCCTCCACGCCCACCAAAGACACCAACCCCGCAGGAAAACTGGGGGACCACGATAGGCTTGCCGGAAATGACGCCGACAAGCCCGCCATACCGCTCACCCTCAGCCTGGGAAGAAGCGGCACGAAAGCAGAAGGAACACGATACACTCCACTGGACGGGGTGGTACAACGACAACTGCTGGGTTCACGACAGCGAGAAAGTGGCGCGGGGATGGTACCCCAAGAGGTCCAATGCTACGCAATCCGGTTGGAACCAGCCATATGAAACAAAGGCACCAGCACCGGACCAGGGGGTCCCAACATCAAAGAACCAGCAACGGAAGGCAAGGCATTCCACCAGAGACTGGAAGGAATGCTACAACGACAAGTGCCCAACACACGTCCAATACAAAGTGGACGCAGGGTACTACGCGCAGAAGGACAGAACGAAAAAGGACCTCTCGCACTGGCACCGATACCACCGAGACCCCAAGTTCCGCGTCGGAAGGAAAGGAGTCGTGGGGACACGACAAGAGAGGGAGGGGAGCGAAAAAACACAACCCGATACCGAGGCCCTACACAGGCAGATTCGGGAACTGCTGGACGAAAGGGAACGATCCCTAAGAAGCAAGGAAGACTACCAACAGAAGGTAGCGGACCAGCAAGCCCAAATACACCGCCTCCAGGAAGACGTCCAAGGACTTCGCAGGACGGTGGCAGGATCGGAATTCAGCCTAGGAAGACTGAAGAGAGAGGTGGACGAAGCGAGGAAAGGAAACCAGAAGCTCGAGCAACGGAACCACGAGCTAAAAAAGGAAGTGAGAACAGCTGGGCGGAAGTTGCTCGATTTGGGCAATTAGCATCGAGGGACCGATGCTAGGGGGAGACCGGAGCTAATGTCACAAATCGTGACTAAGCAAGGCGGATTTCACATGACTAATACTTATTAGTCATAAAGGTATGTTGGGTTTTTGCACTATGACGTCATTTGACTCATAGCTTTCACATGACTACGCACTTGCGAGTCATTGGTTGATTATGATTGGTTAATGGTTTCATGACGTCACGATGGTGACGTCATACGATGTAATGATTTCGCACATGACTCAGATTACGAGTCATGGGTTTTACGCATACGACTCATTCGAGCGTATGATCGGGTTTATTGGTTTGGATCGAGTGAAAAGGATGTGCGCAGCTGATTTGTAAGAATCAGGTGATGGATTTCGCACCATGACCAATTATGAGTCATGGGGGATATGGGGATGCGTCACCTGGGTTAGGGTTGTGGGAAGATGCCTATAAAAGGAACTTGGTTCCGACCAAGAGATAGGATCTTCACGCAACCATCTAAGTACTTTTCTATACTTAAGATATTGCAATACGATCATGCGTTTACTCTCTTTACATATACTCCTCCTCTACGAAAGCCTACGCTCTAAGAACCTGGAGACTATTGTGATAGTCTCGACAGGTCGCCCGAACATAGGACTATTGTGATAGTTCTATCAAGCACGACAATCCACCCATCTTACTATCTGAAGAGATAGTACCTCTCACGGAATAACCAAGACAAGCAAGCCAGTTCTGTACTATCCGAAGAGATAGTACATCCCTACGCCTTGGTGCAGAAAAGCGAGACTCGCTTACGCAAGAGACGACGGTCGTTGCCTGTTGCATACGTGCTCAACAATAGGATTGTTACAAAACTCCTCTTAGTGGTTTCCCTTGGAAACCCCTCTTCCTCCGGTGAGGGCGTCCTCCAGGGATTCCTTCGGGCTTCCATCTCTCCCTCTTTACTTCTCCCCCACATATTTTCTCTCATCCTTATCCTCATCCGTCTCAACTCTTCCTCAACTTCTCTCTTAAATACTTATTCTCTCTCGCAAGAGCATGTTTCGTACGCAAACACGATCGTAAACTTGAAGTTGTTGAACTTGAAGCCATCGTGATTGGCCGTGTATCGATTTTTATTGGTAGAAAACCAAAAGAGGGCTTTGTGTAACAAGTAGAAATTTCAATGACTAGGATTGTAATAGTGACAGAGCATGTGCGAAAACATCTCCCATGGCACTTGTACCACCTTCATGTTTATCATATGATACTTACATCATAGTTGTCACAATTATTCTTAACTTTGCTCTCTTTAGTTACTTCACCTCCAATCCTTTGCACTACCAGCTAGACCCACACTTAGTGCCAGTCCATCAATACAACTACAGTTAAAGCGATGGGGTTTACCTATTTCCTTGACCGGTGCAACGGTGGAACATGTTGTGCCGACCCCCCGGTCATGTCTCAGACAAAGGTGGCTAAGTGGCCCTCAGTATTTTTGAGTGATAATGTGCGTAGGCTTGATCACATGGGAAACATTTGTTGGTTATCACAAATTCGTAGATGAGCGAACCTTAGATCATAGTGAATATTCAATATGTGATCATGACTACACATAGTATGACTGAAGATACTGAGGGCCACCTAGCCACCTTTGTCTGAGACATGACAGGCGGGTCGGCAGAACATGTTCCACCGTCGCACCAGTGAAGGAGATAGGAGGGTAATGCCAAGATTTTGGTGGGATTTGCGAACACACCTCAAGGGCAACACCACATCTTAACAGTCTGGCTATCATACAGAAATATAGGAAGGTAGGGAATTGGACAAACACATTTGCAGAGTCTATCAGATAAGGGTACCAGTTGGGACGCCCACAATCTGGTTTCTCACCTAAATTTTAGAAGTAGAGGCTTAAATAGGCGGGCCCTTGGTTGTTACGAGGGGTATTGAGAATATTGTCTACTATCTTACAGAGAACGCGAGATTCGTTGAAGGGATTCTTGGGACGTGTTGTCCCCACATTACGAAGAACAATGCGATGCTCCTCGGTTGCCTGGTGCAAGTACTTATACCAATGATGCCGCTAGCGGCTGCAACCCCCGCCTGTTTCTAAGCTTACAACCAGAGGCACTCTCTCGAGAGTGCCTGACATCACCAACGAAACATTGTGGCTCAACATCACTTTGTGGCTCAATGGATCTTTGTAAGCTTAACATAAATGTTAACAAGAATTAACCATCTATCATTCCACGTTAATTGAAAATTGGTCAACGTTATTAACCCTGATTCAATTCATCATGGAGACCAGCCACAATGTTGCAACGATAAGCCACAAAGTGACTTTGAGCCGCAATTCATCATTAAGCTGTGAGGCACTCTTCAGAGTGCCCCTGGTTGTGATCCTACGAACAGGCACGGGTTGTGGCCGCTCGCCGCAACCTTGCCACGAGTATGTGGACTATTGACACTATATTATAAGATTTAATGCACTTGGGGGTAGACAAAAGTCAGGCGCACCCCCAGAATAGGAAATAAACCCAGACATTTCGTGGCACTGCGTCCAACTTACCCTTGATACCGAGTACGGTACAGCCTCGTTCGCAAAGATCTCGCGTATCAAGAGGTACCAAGCAAAAATATTGGCAGTAACAAATGTACTGGTACAAGGGTCAGGCATTTAGTCATGATACAGTGCATAAGTAATATCTCAGTAGGTGTAGTACACTAGGAAGGAAACATCATAAGATTTATGGTCTCTCTTCATGCCAGAAAAATCAATAAAAAAACCTATGATAAGGGGAATTAATAATTTCAAATTCTCATCAAATTGAACACTTCTAAATATTTTTTATGTGTGGTAAGTTACTACTTAAAACCTGAGCATATTTTAAGCAGTCTGTTGTTACCAATCAACCTAAAATTTCACTCAAAGGCTTCATATGATTCAAGCCAACTTCATTATTCATGCATAGTGAATATATCAGTATATGATCTAATTTTGCATTCTCTTTCTATATGTTGTAGCCAGAAATATCTGTAGCTTGAGGTTTGTAGACCTCATGATAACAAAGTCCTGTTAAAGAGGTTCTGCACCACCTGAGCATACTTGTATTTTTCTTGTTGTCAGAGTGGTATTTTGGTTGCAGTGTTCCAGAGTTCCTTTTAAGAGCCAACTTGAACTACCCCGGCGCTGTACCATGACTAAATCCCTGATCCTTGTACAAGTATCTGCAGAAAACCTAAAGTGCAAATTCTTGTACCGGTGTCGGGCTCTCTCACTTCTGCCCTTCATTCGGATGGTGTGTCACGTAAGTTGTATTCCACTTCTGTCGCCCGCGGTGTCACCTTCTTCTAAACCGGAAGATAGTCAGGTAGGGGATTGACTCGATGTTGACCCGTTTAATTCACCGGATAGAGGATAGTAGGAGAGAAGTGCTTGCCCCAATCAAAGTAGAGAAAGGAAACATTGACAATGGTGTGGTTGACTTGTGTGTTGTGCCCACTTATCTAGTTACACAAGGTGGAAGAGGCTATATACAGAAAACTCTGCACGTGAAGCTATCTACTAAGTGGGTGAGTCACAAAGGAGCACAACACCAAGTGTGACTGTCTAACTACCCCATGATATGACCCTACCCCACACCGGTGTTGGGCTGATTTCGCAGAACCAGTTTAGTTTTTGGATGGTGTGTCGCACGTGCCGAAATCACCCTCCCCTGCGTATCTGTGACATTTTGATAAACCGAACAGTAGAGATAATTGAATTGACCCCGGAGAGGTGTGGTGTAACGTCGTCGATATGGAAAGAGTAAATCCCTGATGAAAGTAAGCACGAGAGAGATGAAGTGTCGAGCCTAAAAGTGTGATCGAATCAAAGGAGAAAAGCACAGGGAGGAGGAAAAAACCAAGTTGTCAAGCATTTAGACACACTGCACTCTCCTCACGCAAGATAATTATCTCTGGTCAACCACTGGGCATGAAGCTGTCAGAGGGATATGTGAGAAGAAATGAAATGCACCCGCCGACTTGGGTATAGTCAATCCCTCTGTGATCCGCGATTTGCTGAGCAAATACAACTCGGCAGAAGAACCTACTAACCTGACTGATAGGCTAAAGACAAAAGAACTAAAGTGTGAACCTGGAATGAAGGCAAGGAAAGGTTGTTGATTGGCTTGTTTTCCTCAGTGTGGTTGTTCGTTGTTAGACTACATGAGAGGCGGCTTATGTGCTAAAGTGTGTGCGCCAAGCTAACTACTAAACAGAGGTTTTCGTGGCCCCAATCGAGCGACATGACTGCTCTCACTACCCTATCAAACACCCCAGGGCACACCGGTACATGGGTTGTCCCCAGACTTTTGCTAAGATACCTACCGATCAGCGAGAACTTTGCGAACGAGGCTGTACTATACAATGCTCGTATAGATACAAGGGTCAGGCATTAAAGAATGGTACTGTTCTAAGTAATGTTTCAGCAGCGGTGGTACACTTTTGAGGGTGACATTCAGAGAATCTATGCTAGCTCCTATGCTATCCAACTAATAAAGGAAAATTTCTGTAATTGATATAGATAACCTTTGCTCCAGCAAATTTACCACCAAATAAAGCACTGAAAGGTGCTTGCTAAGTGTGGTGCCTGAACCTCTAAACTGGCATTCTGTTTCATGCAGTCTTCATTGTGGTTTAGCTAGGAAACCGAATAGCTCATTCAAGAAACCAACATTATTTGGTATTTATGTGTAGGGATTACACTTCTCTATCATATCATAGTGTATGTTTTCCTGTCTACAGGAGTATTGGCCAAAAATACCTAAACTTTGGAGGTAGGGACTTGATGGTAAAGGGTGTGGTTCAAGAGGTACTTCACCATTGCAACATATTTTCTTCAGGAGTTAAGTTCGGTTGCAGCGTTCCAGATTTTTGTCCAAAATCAACTCACCCCCCCGGCACCGTTCCACTCTTTATTGCCTGACCCTTGTATCAAGCTATGATAATTACACTGCAAGTTTCCCTGCAGTGTTTATCCACCACCGAAATTTGTTGTGTGCAGTACAGTACTTGGCAATCCATAAAGTATTCGGATGGCTTGGCGCCAAGAAGTACAGCCTGCACCTAAAAGTTCAAGCCTTGGCGCCAACCCACCCGAATACTTTATGAATCGCCAAGTACTGCAGCCTGCAGGAGAGCACCCAAAGGTGTGGAATTTGCTGCTACCGATGCGGGAAGCATAAGTAGGGCGTTGACGGTGCGAAACGTAGGAGAGATTCATTGGGTTGTCCTGCGGAGGGGGGTATCCTTGAGGTTACACGAAAGCCCCCCTCTTTTCTTGAACCCCCAGGAGTTTTTCGCTATCAACAAACTCCATTACCCATACACTAACCAGCAAAAACAGCCAATGTCACAATATTTCAGCAACAACACCAATTCCCTGAACACGATTAATGTGTCGAATAACTTTACCGTTGCTGATGACCGATCTGATATCCTAGCTTGGTTATCCCCACTAGATCCCACCTTACGGCATCACGACATTCGGGACCGCCGAGTCGAAAATATAGGGGAATGGCTCTTACGAACCCAGGAATTTAGAAGCTGGTACTCAGGTAGTGGGGGAAGTGAATCTCATAACCAAGTTTTGTTTTGCGACGGACATCCGGGGGTTGGAAAGACTTTTCTTAGGTAACAAATGCGAACACCAAGGAAGGGGAGAAAAGCGGCAAGCTGACAAGCCTGACTTTAGCTCATTAGTGATAGACAGCTTGTGCGATCGGGCAAGAGGACAAAATGTCGCCGTTGCGTGTTTTTACTTTGACTTCGCCTCCCAAAAAGAGCAGTCACCGGCAAGCGTACTAGGCGCACTACTCAAACAGGTTGTGAGGGGGATGGAAAAGGTACCGGAGGAAATAGCACAAGCATATGGGGACCAGAAAAAGGTGCTTGGTGGAAGGAGGCTGGGGCTTGCCGATATTGTGAAAATGCTGCAGATCACCTCTTCCGAAAAGCGTACATTCATATGCATAGATGCTCTCGACGAATGCGTGCCAGGAAATCGAGTCAAACTTATCGATTCATTAAACCAAGTACTCCAGAAGTCTCCTGGAACTCGAGTATTCGTAACCGGAAGACCGCAGATTCGATCCGAGATTGAGAGGCGCCTCGCGGGAAAAGTGACGAGTCTATCCATAAGCCCCAGAAGAGATGATATTATTAGATATCTTCATATCAGGCTGGGTGAGGACCCGGACCCAGATGCGATGGACAGTAGTCTGGAGGCAGACATTCTTAAGAGAGTTCCTGAAGATATTTCTGCGATGTAGGTAGAAGTAGCGACACCAGGGAAGCTGCCCCAAGTTATCTGCTGACAGGCATATTTAGATTCCTGCTCGTTTCACTGAATATCGATGCTATTCTACAAGAACCCACTATCGGCCGCAGGCGACAAAAGCTCGAATCAATGACGGATGGTGTGGGTCTGGGAGATGCTTACGGCGCGACGATTGATCGGATAATGGCACAGGGTGGGGAGAAAGCGAAGCTTGGTATGGCCGCTTTGATGTGGACCTCCCACTCGGAGCGCCCCTTGAAGGCCAATGAATTGTGCCATGCTCTAGCAGTCAACATAGGATCACCCAACCTCGATACCAACAATGTTCCTTCAGCAAGGATATTGCTAGCTTGTTGCCAAGGACTTCTTGCGGTAGAGAAGGAGACCTCCACAGTTAGGTTGATCCACTTTACCGCTCAGGAGTACCTCCGATCTTATCCCAAGCTTTTCGGTTCCGCCCACTCGGCACTTGCGGAAACCTGCTTAAGCTACCTAGGTTCTCACCACGTCAAGACTCTTCCGGCCAACCCCCTTTCTGATCTCGAAGACTCCGATTTCCAAACCACACCCTTCCTCGAATATTCTTCTCTATACTGGGGAATACACGCAAAACGGGAGCTTTCGGATCGTGTGGAATTGCTTGCGTTGGGGTTGTTTGATGACTACAACAACCACATATCTACGAAAATCCTCTTAGAAGCACAGGAACTGTACGGTTACAGTATTGATTTCAATAATCTTTCCCTATTTAGTGGACTGCACTGTGCATCTTTCTTCGGGATTGTTGAGATTGTAACTAGTTTGCTAGGGGAGGAAGGTTGTGATATCAACCAGGAAGACTGCGTTGGTAATACACCTCTCGTATGGGCTGCTCAGAATGGACACGAAAGAGTGGTAGAAATACTGCTCGGGCGGGGTAACATCAATCCCGACAAACCAGATAAGTTCGGCCGAACACCACTTTGGCGTGCCGCTATGAGTGGGCACGAGGGAGTAGTGAAAACACTACTTCAACGGGGAGAGGTCAACCCCGACAAGCCGGACAAATTTGGCGGAACACCACTCAGCTGTGCTGCTTTGAATGGGCATAACGGTGTAGCCATAATCCTACTCCAACGGGGTGAGGTCAACCCCGACAAACCGAATGGCGATGGCGAAACACCACTCTGGGGTGCTGCTCTGAATGGGCATGAGGGAATGGTGAAAATTCTACTCCAACGGGAGGTGGTCAACCCCGACAAACCGGACAAATTTGGCGAAACACCACTCTCTTGTGCTGCTTCAAAAGGACATGAGGGAGTGGTGAAAATACTACTCCAACGGGATGAGGTCAACCCTGACAAACCAGACCAATTTGGTGAAAGACCGCTCTCTTGCGCTGCTTCGAATGGGCATGAGGGAGTTGTGAAAATACTACTCCAGCAGCACCAGGTCAGCCCCGACAAGCCGAACAAATTTGGCGTAACACCACTCTCTCGTGCTGCTTTGAATGGGCATGAGAGAGTAGTGAAAATACTACTCCAACGGGGCGAGGTCAGCCCAAACAAACCAGATAATAGTGGCCTAACACCCCTCTCTTGCGCTGCTTGGAATGGGCACGAGGGAGTTGTGAAAATGCTGTTGCAACGAGACGAGGTCGACCCCAACGGGCCGGACGGACTTGGCAGAACACCGCTCTGTTGCGCTGCTTGGAATGGGCACGAGGCAGTGGTGAAAATACTACTCCAAGAGGACGGGATCAACCCCAACGAGCCGGACATACTAGGCCGGACACCACTATGGCACGCCTCTGAGCGCGGCCATGTGGGAGCAATATCGCTACTACAGCCCCTAGCACCCGTTACCCCCAGCGCGGCGTAAGGCCGAGGAGGCATCTGCCTCCTTACCGCCTTCAAATACCGTACCGATAGCCTATGCGCTATATCTGCAAAGGCCATAATAACTCCCTAAACGTGGCTATCACCGCCACTGCCCCCCCCCCTTTCGTCCCTGCCCAACCTCCCCCTTGAGTTCCAAATATCGTCTCGCGGCAACCGCTATCTTCCCTTTCCTTCCTACGTAAGCCCACCACAGACTCGGCTTAAATATTTCTTTTAGTAGAAGGAAATCACATCCGATTGGAATGCCCATAAGTATGATGCATCCGCCTAAAATTCTATGAAGATTTTTTGTCTTGTCGAGTGAGGACCCGCTAGTTTCTATTTATAATCTAGATTTTGGCGTTCGTCAGGGGTATATCTATTGCGTATTGAATTGGAAATAAGCTCTTGGCTTAAACTTTTCATGTTTTACTTTTACTGTTCCCGCATGGTTGCAAATCCCTTTGGCATATTTTTTTGTTGTTTATTCATTGATTCCATTTTCCTTCCTTTTAAAGTATAGGTGTGAGGCTCGTTTTGATGTGAGGATATAATGTAGGTGTCATTACTAAACATATTTTGGAAGTAGGGTCGTGGTTTCTTGTATCGAGCCTCTTTTTTTCTATCGAGAGTCGAGTATATGAGCAGATCGTATCCCTAGCAGGGGGCTTGGTCCTGGTTCCGCGATAGTTCCGTGCTTAGTCACCTCATCTCTTATGTCGGACACCACTCTGTTACGCTTCGAGCGTAGCCATGTGGGCGTGTTAGCCCTACTCCGGCTCCTAGCATCTGCTATGATACCCCCAACACGGCCTAAAACCGAGGCGACATCTCTCTTTACCGCCTTCAAATACCAACCGCCTTCAAATACCAATAACCTACAGTATGTACATTTCTGCGGCGACGGTAGCAGCTCCATAGCCAGGTCTATCGACGCCATTCCCTCCCTCCTCCTGCCACCGCCCCAACTTCACCTCGATTTTCCTCTATTGCCGAGTTAGGATTTAATGGTTTCTGTTCAATCTGGAGTTCGGCGGCGGTGCGGGGTATTTCCATCGGATTTGATATAAGCTTTTGTCACCCGAAATTTCCATTATGTTCACTTTTTTTATTCCTTTACGGCTGTAAATTCTCGTCCCATACTCGCTGTTGATTTTTTTACTTTTCCCTTTCCCTACCTTCTAAAGTGTAAACGTGAGGGGTTCTCTTCTTCTTCTAGGTATAGAGTAACGACACCAAGTGCAAGTATTTTTGGTACGTGAAACCGAGCTACGTAAAGCTATTTTTTGACCAAGAAATGATGGTGATTGACCTCCACTACGGACACTGTTTAATAATCATGCTTATATGCCATTGCCCTCCAGGTGTGATCATGAGGGTCAAGTTGGAAGGCTATCACACTTTTTAGTCTTGCTCACCGAGGGAATCAATATCGCAAAAGGTCGATTAACAGTGAAATTAACTCCGATCCTATGAGTACCACACTACACAAACTCGAATAATCCGCTAGGCAGCCACACCCTTCATATGCTGTCCTAGGTATAAGTTAGGTCGCCTCTACGGTTCATGATTTTTGGAGAGCATTACTCAACGCATGTTAGTATACTTTCTCCAGTCCACCCATGCTCGGTTTGGTCTCCGTGATAGGCTAGTAGGTTGTTTCTTTAAAATGGCTTAACCTTTGTGGCACTCTCCCCTCTCCTGTTAGCTTCTTGTGGGTGGCTCAAATTCTTAGCGCTCTCAAGTGGCTAACCCGTCCAGGGCACTTCCAGAAAATGGCCTCAACAGTCCGGCGTTTGGTGGCCTTCTAACCCAGCCCGGCCGATCTTTGAGATCTGCTTATATCCGAGTGATCTAATATGATGGGCATGCTTGTACGGAGTTTTCAGAATATACATATCCATTGATATGGATTGGGTTGATATGCACCGGCGGACTTAAACGAGTACTAGTATACGGGCATGGTATGTCACATCTACTATTATGTGCTGTTGTGTGTTGAAAGACCCCTGGGCATAGACCCTATCGAATTCGAGTACAAACCTAGATTCTCCCAGAGCATATTATATCCAACCCGATAATCGGGCTCAAAGAAACAAGAAACCCCCGGTGACACAAACTCGTTGGGGCGAAGAGTGTCTGGAGAGCCACACTGCGAGGGTGGGGCCAGAATAAAAAATATTAGGGCTTTAACGCGGGTAGTGATACTGGATGGGAGAAATCTCCAGATAATCAAATAGTAATTGTGGATGTAGGAGCGATATACCCACATTTTAGGTATATCAAACAATGGGAAATTACCCAGCATCTACACCCCCCCCCCCAGCTCCAAACTTACCGGGATGCCTTCAACTTTTTTCCCAAAGTGTTATGCATAAACCTTAGCCTAAACTATAAATTACCTACTTTAGAAAAGGGGCTAAAGCTACAGCAAAATAGAGCTAATCAGGCCCCCAAGAGATATAAAAAGACAAAAAAACACCAGACGTTGGTAGAGGAGGCAACCCTAACCACATAGCATAACACAATTCAATTATTTGAGATGATACGGTAGGTTTGCTATAGGTTTCCGGGCCATACTAGTGCATCCTCCCACCAAGAATGGCCGCTAAATACCCAGGATAATAGCGAGGGGTGCTGGCTCCTGGCTTTGGGGCACTAGTATAGTGTTGGATCATACAATATGCAGACTTACAATCAACTCAGACGAGTGACAGCCTGTGACGACATGATACCACGGAAGAGAGAGTGGTAATAACAAAGCCACTCGCCGGGAGGTAATAACGCTCAGGCGCGGTGGTGTGTATGAACAGGCCAAAGCAGAGTTAAGTTCTTTTTCTTCTGCACACACTGCGCTAATCAGGGTATGATAGTTCTCTGTTTTGAGGTATCATACTGAAAACAAAGAATTTCGGGTTCAGTGTATCTACTTTCTAAACGGCGGAAGTACAGAAAAACTACTATCACTTTCACGAACTTCCAAGTAGAAAGGTAAACAGCACAAGCTTCAATCAATTCAACTTCTCTAAACTAACCAAACCACCTAACAGCAAAAGAGAAACAAATTCCCGCCACGAGGTAATTCTAACTAACCCAAGCCCACTTCCCTTTCACACAAACTGCAAACAAACGGTTCCTCCGTTGTGTTGCTCTCACAATCCACTTCGTTGCGCTCGACCTCGCTGGTTGGAGAAAGAAGGAAGAAAAAAGATAGCGTGAGAGAAGAAAACCTAACTAACACACCACCCCTGTCTGCCAAGCCCCAGACAGCCTCCCCCCCCCGCCAGAAGCGCAACAACCCTTAACTTCCGAGATCGTGACTAGCAATACATCAAGCCCAAGTTATCCGCAGATAAAAAAGCTATAAAATAAGGAAGCCAAATAAAAACGTAACAATACCCTAAAATCACGCGAAATCTGTGATCTCGGTCAGGCCACCTGGGGGCAAAGGGTCGAGAGGGTAGTTAGCGTTTTTCCGATACAGTAGAAGCTCGACCCTCAAGATATATTGGATCTCATTAAATTATGTTCCCAAGTGTGCTAACTCGTCAAACCAAACCTGCCCCGGGCTTGTGGTCGGATTCCCGCTGCCAATCTGTTAGTAGAGTTCAGGAGATTTTAGTGTATAGTATATAACAACGTCGTCAGTATTGGAATTTGTTTGAGAGATTTTTATTAGGAATGTGCTCTGCTGTCTCTTTCATTTAGCTTATTGCTCAATCCCAGACCCCGAATAATCATAGTCTCTGGTAGAAGGCTATCCACCATCATATTCAATGGCTGTTTGAAATACTCCTTTTGCCAGCCGTCAAACAGTATTTGGTTTCGACGAATCTATTGCGCGATCACAAGAGATATATCGTGGTAAATGGAGTCCACCTAGCGCCAAACAACACTGCGTCGTGCGAATATGATGCTGTGTTTGTCTGTGATATTAGAAATTATGTCTAGTACAGAACCTTATACGAGGCTGCAGGAAGAGATTTCCGGCGTGCATCGACATGGCGAAGAGATATGTCACTCTTTAAACTGCGGAGTGGAAATTTTCGACTAATTCATCCATAAGGCTTGACCAATACTAGGACAGGTACATACAGGGCAAGCCGATTCCACTACAAGCTCTCTACAGAGTCCGCCCATCGCGGCGCAAAATTTATGTTGTGCTGCGGGATGGTACTCGTACTGTACGGTAGTGTACTCGTACTGAACTTAAGGAGGTGCGACATGTCCCGCCAAGTTACGAACGCGGTAAGCATAAGCAGGGCCCTGTCGGCGCAAATTTGGGGGAATTTCATTGGCCAGTCCTGAGATACCCACCAGGTCTGAGGTTCCACAAAATGCCCCCACTTTTCTTTGACTCCCAGGATTTCTCCTACCGGCAATCGACCCTCATCAACAATCTCCTAACCACCGAAAACAGAAAATGACACAGTATTTCAGCAACAACACCAACACTTCAAACACGGTTAACGTATCGAATAATTTTACCACCGCGGATGACCGACCTAATATCCTGGCCTGGCTATCCCCACTGGATCCCACCTTACGGCATCACGATGTCCGAGACCGCAGACTCGAAAATGTGGGGGAATGGCTCTTAAAAACTGAGGAATTCAGAAGCTGGTACGAGGGCAACGGGGGATGTGAATCTGATAATGCGGTTTTGTTTTGCTATGGAGATCCGGGGGTCGGAAAGACTTTTATTAGGTAAAAAGGCGAACCTCGAGGAAGGGGGGAGAGAGTAAGCACTGACAAGTTGCGATGTTAGTTCATTAGTGATAGACAGCTTGTGCGACCGGGCTAGAGGACAAAATGTCGCCGTTACGTGCTTTTACTTTGACTTCGCAGTCCAAAAGGAGCAGTCGCCGACAAGCGTGTTGGGCGCTCTCCTCAAACAGGTTGTATACGGGATGGAAAAGGTACCTGAGGAGATAGCGCAAGCGTACGAGGACCAGAAAAGGGTAATTGGTGGAAGGAGGCTAGGGCTTGCCGATATTGCCAAAATGCTGCAGATTGCCTCCTCCAAAAAGCCTACGTTCATATGCATAGACGCCCTAGACGAATGCGTGCTAGGGAACCGAGTAAAGCTCCTTGATTCGCTAAATCAAATCCTCCGAGATTCCCCCAGTACTCGAATATTCATCACTGGAAGACCGCAAATTGGACCCGAGATCACCAGGCGTCTTGCAGGAAAGGTAACGACTTTGTCAATAAGCCCTAAGAGGAATGATATTATTAGATATCTTCACACCAAGCTGGACGAGGACACAAACCCGGACGCCATGGACAGTGGTTTGGAAGCGGATATCCTTGAGAGAATTCCTGAAGATATTTCCGCGATGTAGGTAGAAGCAACGACACTAGGGAAGCTACCCCGAGTTATCCACTGATAGATGCTTATCTAGATTCCTACTCGTCTCACTGAATATCGATGCGATCCTGCAAGAAACCACCATCCGTCGCAGGCGGCAAAAACTCACTGCAATGACCGATGGCTTGGGGCTCGGAGATGCTTATGGCGCGACGATTGATCGGATAATGGCACAGGGTGGGGAAAAAGCGAGGCTCGGCATGGCCGCTTTAATGTGGATCTCTCGTTCGGAGCGTCCCTTGAAGGTCAATGAACTTTGCCACGCTCTATCAGTCGAAATCGGGTCACCAAATCTCGATGCCGACAATGTCCCTTCAATGGGGCTGCTACTAGCCTGTTGCCAAGGCCTTGTTGCCGTAGAGAAGGAGGCTTCCACGGTCCGGTTAATCCACTTTACGGTTCAGGAGTACCTCCGGGCTCATCCCGGACTTTTTGGTTCAGCTCACTCAACAATGGCAGAAACATGCTTAAGTTATCTGAATTCTCATCAGGTCAAGGCTCTTTCGGTCAATCCCGTTTCCGATCTCAAGGACTCCGATTTCCAAGCCACACCCTTCCTCGAATATTCTTCTCTATATTGGGGAATACATGCAAAAAGGGAGCTTTCCAACCGTGCAAAAATGCTTGCGCTTAAATTATTTGACGACTGCAATAGCCACATATCCACCAAAATCCTCTTGGAAGCTGATGAGATGTATCGTTTCGCTGTCGATTTCGGTAACCCTTCCCTATTCAGTGGATTGCACTGCGCATCCTTCTTCGGAATTGTTGAGATTGTCGCTTGTTTGCTAGCTGTGGAAGGTTGTGACATCAACCAGGAAGGCCACATTGGCAATACACCTCTTGCGTGGGCTGCTTTCAATGGGCATGAGGGAGTGGTGGAAATACTGCTCGGGCGAGACGACGTTAACCCCGATCAACCAAATAATTTAGGCCATACACCACTCCTTTGTGCTAGTTGGAATGGGCATGAGGGAGTGGTGGAAATACTGCTCCGGCGGGCCGACGTCAAGTCCGACAAATCAGATTGCCTCGGCCGGACGCCACTCAGTTGGGCTACTATTCATGGGCACGAGAGAGTAGTGAAGGCACTACTCAGACGGGGCGGGGTCAACCCCGACAAGCAGGACCGAGGTGGCTGGACACCACTCCAGTACGCCTCTGAGCTCGGCCGTGCGGGAGTGGTAGCCCTACTACAGCCCCTAGCATCTCCTCCCTAACAGTCTAGACCCAAGGAAACATCTCCCCCTTATCTCATTCTGGTACCAATAACCCATACACCGTTTCCGCAAGGCCCGTAGCAGCCCCATAGACACCTCTACCACCCCCATTGCCTCCCCCTTCTTACTCCCGTCCAACCTCACCCCGCATTTTAAAATCCCGCCTCCTGGTAATTGCCGTCTTTCCTTTCCTTCCCCGGTGGGCCTACCACGCGGATCTAGTTTAAATATTTTCTCCGGCCCAAGGAAATCACACGCGATTGGAATGCCTATATATATTACACACCCACCTAAAACTCTTTGTCGACCCTCTTATATCGTCGAACCAGGACCCATTAGTTTCCTGTTCATAGCCTTGAGTATGGTGTTGGTGAGAGGTGCCCCCGCTGCTTTTTTAGATAAGCTCTCGTGGCCTGGAATTTCCATCATAACTACTTGTATCGTTCTTTTATAGCTGTAAATCCTCTTCGCATATTTGTTATTCCTCCCCATTTCCCTCTATTCATATCCTCCGAGATGTAGGCATGAGGGGTTTTTTAAACATAGAGAGACAATATGAAGTGCAGATATTTTGATACTCGAAGAAGGGCTGGCTGTTGACGGGCACGATAGGGGTTAGCTTCCACTGTGGGCCCTATTTAGTAAGGGCCATGCTTAGATCCCATTGCTCTCCAGATGTGAGCTTGAGGGTTAGGGTGAGAGGCTACCGACACCTTTTCGTCCCTTGCACCAATGGAATTCATTCTCCATAAGAAGGGTCTTTTGGCCGTGAAAGTAACTCCCATTCTACCGGCACAGCACCATATAAAATTGAAGGGCTCGCTATGCACCCAACATTTCACGCATGGTCATAGATACTCCGACTGTGGAGACTTCTCATGGCCTGCGTATAAATCGACATGGCTCGAAAGAGAACCCGGCCCATGTATCGGCGGTCCCCACAACCTGCATACCATAACAGCGTGACATTATCACCAGCATTGCTTATCGTTAGTCAAAGGACCCTTGGCCGCAGACCTCAATGTAGATTAGGAGGGTACGCCAAGATGCTCCCCGAATGGTCGTGTCTGACCTAATAACCGGGCTCAGAAAAAGTGAGAAATGACTTGCGATGCGGGTTTATCAGAGCGAAGAGCGCCCGCAGAACCGCACGCTAGGAATCGGGCCAGCAGGAAAAATGTTAGAGATTTGGGGTGAGTAAAGGCACTGAAGTAGTGGGGGAAATCGCTTGGTAATCAAATAGTACTTATTGGCGTGGGGGAAATCTACCTAGACTTTAGGAATATATCGAACAATCGAGTATTGCACAGAATTCACTCCCTTCTCAATGCATTAGCCTATCCGAATGTCTTTAACCTCTCTTCCTACGTCTCAGGCCTAAACTAGTGGAAGATAGCTCCAGACATTGCATGTTGTAAGCAAATATTTGTAAATATCTACCAGTATTTAAAAGTATCCTTGAGGATCTGAAGCACTGCTGCCTGTTGAAAAAAATAATATTCCAACCACATGGAGTGTCCCGAAGCACCGGAGGCGCCTCCAGGAATCCAAGAAGTCTACGGGCTTTGGAGATGCCTGACTCACAAGGTCGAGGTCAGTCTCGATTCGACCGGCGTGGCCGCTCGCGAGCACTGTGGATATTTGGCACCCCCGCTCGTATCCCTAGGTGCCAGGGGGGGTTCTTCGGGTTCATGCGATATCAAATCCTAACTCGTCAAGACTGGCTGAACCGCCCACACCGTTGTGAAATATCGACCTACGAGCGGGTTGGTAGGGAAATTACATTTTCCCTCCTGTCCACTTTTGCCCGACAGCCTTTTTTATTTTATTTTTAGAGCATTCTGTATAATACCCGGATCGGGTGTCAAAGGCACTACAATCCCCCCAGCTAGGTGGGGAAGAGGCCATCGCGCCCTGTGATAGTGGTGCTGGAAAAAAATACAATACTTTACTTTATTGTAACTAATATCCTAATGCAGATTGCAGCAATAAAGTCCAATATTAGAAGAGGGTATCTCGCACTATAAAGTCTGGAGCGAGGCAATGGCGGCTTCCGCCATTGGAGTTCATATTGTAGAAAATGCGGACAATTTAGGTTTCCCCGGGGCAAACGGATTTTAGACCGGCTGCCTGCCCAGATCGGAAGATAGTTGGATAAAAGACCTAAAGATGAGGCTTCGGTAGCGTGGGGGGGCACGTGCAGGTGGACGGCATAGGAGGAGCTAAGCTAAATCCACGATATTCTTGTCGCTAATGCCGGGGGTTAGTGGTGTATTTGAGGACGCGCATTGGATTCCATCTCCCTCCTAGGTGCGCCACGTACAAAACCCCCTCGCTCCCCGCAACTTCATTGGGGTCTAAAATGTTTTTATACAGGCCTGGCTGGTAGCATCTGCTAGGTGTGGTAGGCTCCCGTGCTGTACTGCTACCGTACATGACAAGTTCGACTAAGTTCTGTGTTCCACTGTGGTCAGCTCATTAGCGATTTGCACCTGCTCTACAGGCCATCATGAATTACCACCCTCCCTACAAGCAAGGGATACTTTCTTTCGCACGGTGAGCGGAGTTACTGCCTTCGGAGCTGAAAACCAGGATTCTATCCGTACCGTCGAACACTATTTTTGCTTCCTTTGCCAGCCTCAACTCTTGCCAGATCTCTCCTAGTCTTTGGACTTTTCTTCGTAAATACCGGCGAAATGCGGGTGGGAACTTCTGGCTCAGTTCATAAATTCATGTGGCAAAAGCTTTGGTGAGATGGAGATTCTCCACGGCGGAGGTTACGGTAGCCTGGGGGGGGGGGGGGTATCGCGGGATTGAGGCCTTTCCGAGGGGTTGCCGGGTAAAGGAAAGCCCAGTTTCACCAAGACTTTTGCTGAGTGGCTGTAACACTTTGCGCATGGTTTAGCGTGCCATCAATGAGTCCACCAAGAGTTGTTTGGCCAGCCCAAGATGAGATGGGGTACAGACTCGAATGATGCGGAATGGTGATTTATCATGGTGCTGCGCTCGTGCATTTTGTCGGGCAGATCGTCTGGTACGGCCAAGCCGGGTAAGTCTATTTGTGAGCCGAACACCTTGCAGAAGCGGCTCCGCTGATCGCCAAGCTACACGAGAGCCTCAACGATCCGTGCAAGGGTTCCACAAGCCAAACTTGGTTGCTTCCATCTGATGATCCGCTGGTAACTTATCCGTCTCAGGGGGGTGGCAGGAGTCCTACTAACAACAAGGTTGTCCTACCCAAGTATCGGTATAAATTAACCTGTCAGACGGAGAGCATCTTGAAAGTCAAACGTTTAAAGTTGTGCGCCGATAACTTCAAGATCTTGGTTTCTTAAGCGCGGGAGTGCCTCCGACAGGGGAGTTATCACCAGAGAATCCGGGAGGGAAGGCCATGAGGCAGTGACAATCGCCCGTTATCCATGAGAGAAACAGGTATTGAGTTTTGATCATCACAACATCGCCCAATGGCCAAATGGGGCATCAGGAGCTCGTAGACTAACTTGAGGACGAAGTGCCTCATTCGCAGGCTCCGCCACTTTAGAATCGTTTCTTGCTAAACAAACCCTAACCCGGGTACCAAGTAGCGGCTTGTTTCCTGCCAAGCATTTGGTAGAACTCTAAGAACCCGAATCAGTTACTTGAGTAGAGCATGTTTCACATCACACTGACATCGACTCGCTAATTACGTGTTCTCCGCTCAGCCTGCCCTCTGACAATCCGATTGGCATGCGACTACGATAATTTCCATGCTCCTATGTTTCTTGCTCTATTTTCTCTCACTCAAGTACGGCAACTTCGCTAGACATTCGCGTGAGCGTGTTTTGTTCTGTTGTTGTTATCCCTTTTTTCTCGCACTACCATTCTTCGACTTCTCTCCCAGTCAATCGCTCTACCGGGTATCGCCAGGAACGATGCTACGTTGACTACTTAAATCGGGACCTTGCATGCTCAAATATTATATTGACTCTGCTTCAGGGGGGATGAGAAGGGCCGACGGATCACACTCCGAGACCGGCCAGCAGCAGGATCTTAGCACCCATCGTTTATCACGTTTTTAGCCAGATATGCCAGTTACCGTATCAGCGTCAACAGTCTCACAGGCCCGCGCAATTGTCATCACCTGTGTCGCTACCCTTCTCGTGCTGTACACATTTTCCGGCATTTCACATTTAACTCCAACACCCGGCTCGTCGATTGTAGAACACCGTCCCCCCACCGATACACTCGCCCCCTCCCGACCGGTGGAACAAGCTGGATCGAAGCCGGGAGATGAGGTAGGACACAGGAGTGAAGAGGTCCCGATCTCGGAAGACCTTATTCCTCATGGAGTTTCGGTCTTCATGCCCGACAATTTCGTGAAGCATCTTGTTGTCCCGCGCATGAGCAGCGAAGACGTCACATGGCTCACCTACCTCTCGGAGGATCTCAACATAATAACTAAAACCTATTTAATTGATTCCGATAAAAGCAATACACCACCGGGCACACTGACGGTCCCGATTAATAAAGTAAACCCCGCACTCCCCCACGTTCCCATCCCCTGGAGGCTAACAAAGCTACAAGGGTCGCGAGGCGCAGGCATATCTAACCTACATAATAGACTACTACGATGGCCTCCCAGATATCGCAATCTTCACACACGCGCACTCGACAGCTTGGCACAACAACGACCTGCAGCTATCCTCAACCCCCGTGATGCTTCTGGAGCTAAACTACCGGCGTGTCATGGAGCACGGATACATGAACCTCCGCTGCCACTGGAACCCCGGCTGTCCGGGCTGGATAAAACCCAACACGACAGAATACGACGACTTTAAGAAGGAAGAATTCGCCATGCACGAGTCCTTCTTGGAACTCTTCCCGCAAGAAGTGATGCGCGACGGCATCCCAGACCTGATCGGTACCCCCTGCTGCGCACAATTCGCCGTGACCCGCTCGCGAATAACCCAGCATGCCAAAGAGCGATACATCTCATGGAGGAAATGGGTCACGGATACCCCGCTCGGCGACGAGATCTCGGGGAGAGTGATGGAGTATGTCTGGCACTTCATTTTCGCTTCCCCGTCGCTGGTGAGGAACGCAGATAAAGCGGTGTATTGTCCGGCGGAGCATGTGTGCTACTGCGACGGGTACGGGTACTGCTTCGGCGACGACACCAAGTTCAAGCGCTGGGCTGAGAAGCGGGATAGAGCGCGGGAACTTGCCGAGCAGTTGAAAGCGGCGGAGGAGGGGGTCGGTAGGGAGGAGGGTGAGGATGAAGCCTGGCGGCAGGAGGGAATAAAGCGGTGGAAGCGAGAGCTCAAGAATATGGAAAGGGAGTACGAGACGGAGGCTCAACACGCCCGCCGACGTGGGAGCGATGCGAAGATGAGAAGGGGGGAGGTCGGTGAGTTGGAGTTTTCCGGGTGAAGACGATGAGAGTGCCGAGTATAGTACATGGTTTTGCTTGTTTGTAAGGGGTTAGAGGCGTTTCGTTACTTTTCCAATATTGTTTTGGCGGAGTTTGGGGGGGGGTATAGCTTCAATGAAATGTGTAATATCATAGTTATATCACGGATCATCATATCTCGCAACTCCCGAAAAAGCGGATCCCGATGGATCAAGGATGAGGCAAATCCCTAACCCCAAGCGATCTCCCGCGGTATGGTAGTGGCGACGATAGTAACTTCGAATCCCCTACGGCACCTAGCACATTAGGTAAATACCAGTTTGTGTTAGAATACCAGTACCATTGGCTACCGGTACTCTTGATCTCCCGGTTATCTGTGAAACTGCCTACCGGTAACTTATCTGGGAACTCACCCTGGACCACCTACCACGCTACCGCTACGAGTACACCACGGCACTAGAACCGGATTAGGCCACGAAATACCGGAGTTCATCGGCACAGAAGATGTAGAAGCGGGGGATACAATTTCACAGTCAAGAGAGCAGAAGCAGACAGCACCATACAGTAATCCAATGATACTGGGATGTGCGAAAAAAGGCCAGCACGGGGGTGAAAAGAAAGGTAACTTAGAAACCTTCTTCCTGGAAAGGGGGGGTTGGGTTGTGTCGTGTGGTAGCATGTAGTGGAGTACGTACCGATACACTGCAAGTTTTCATTCACGATACGAGGTAAGCATGCTTTGCCATTTCATTAACCGTGGACCAAGAGGCATACGAGTACTTGGTGTAGTGTTGCGCGATTGGTAAGGTGCCATGCTTGCCCCCCTGAGAAAACAGAAATTTGACAATGTCCGTGAAGGAGACTGGCCCGTACGATTTGATCCGAAGAGAGGTTTTCAGCCTGGGTTCCTTCCCCAAATGAAGGTGGTTGGGTGGATCATGAAGAGCGTGACAGGATAATGCGGCTGACAGGATGGAAAAGCTCGGCGCAGTCATGCTCTTTAGCAGTTATTTGTTCCTTTGATTTAGGGATTGTCTCCGTATTGAGTGGATAATATTGTCTCGCTGGACAGGTGAAGCGAGTCCCTGCTTGGTCGATCTTGAGTCTGATCTAGGGCAACAATCGTGACATTCATTCTACTGTCGCTGTGATAAGTTATCGTAGAATGGTTGGAGAAGCATGCTCGGGTGCATGGTGGGCTCTGTTTTAGCAGGAGAGGAGGATTCGTTACACCGCACAAGGGTGGTGTGTCTTCTCTTGACAGAAGTGATTGGGCCAGGGAGATTGGAAGTGATGCGCAGTACCGTAGAAACTGGAACAATTGGACCAAGTGTATGTGGTTGGAGCAGCCTCCTGTAGTAGGGATTGGCGCTTTTTTGCTGTTCGTCTTTCAGCAGGGACTGGGCGGCTGCCATTTTCTTTTTCCCATCACATAGTACGTGGTCCAATTATCCCGAATTTTGGCTGCGCAACAACACCGGCTTTCCTTCGGACATAGCTTAACAAACTGCCTGGCATCTGGAAACCCTCTATTATCCTCTTCACACCAGATATTGTTCTTAAGTTGCACGAAACGATTTCAAACATCATGGGCGATTCTATGAACGGAAATTCGAGCGGGACCGGAAATACCAACTGCGGAAATTTCGTAAATAGTGGTAACAACACCTATAATGACTGCATTATAGCAGCACCATCCGATAGGAAACGCGAGATTCTGGAGTGGTTATCTTCCCTAGAGTCGCAGGGGGGGCAACAAGATAAAAGACACCAGGACGTTCGCCGCAGAAGACTGCAGGGGATTGGAGATTGGGTTCTCAGAACAAAGGAGTTTTTAAAGTGGCGGGATTGCGAGGATGGATCTGTGAATCGTACTCTCTTCTGTTGCGGGGGCCCGGGAGTCGGAAAGACATATCTAAGGTAGGGGTAAAACAAATCCTTGGAAGGGATGAGCATCGCTGACAAGAATATTAGCTCTCTGGTGATTGATAGATTGTCTGGTAGGGTTAATGGAGACAGCGCATTGGTCATCTATCTTTATTGCAACTTTCAGACCCAAAAATCGCAACTCACGGCACATATGCTTGGCAGTCTCCTAAAACAGGCAGTTGGTGGATTGGATGATATTCCAAAGGAGATTGATCAAAAGGCAGGGCAGAGTTTCAATGGTCAAAGGCTTTCAGTTCCCGAAATTCTCAGACTGTTAAAGGCAGCTCTCATGGGACCTTCATATGCATAGATGCATTGGACGAATGTGGGACAGAGCAGCGACCGGAATTCCTTCGCTCACTACATTCAATAGTCACGGGTTCGCCAAATGTTCGACTATTTCTGACGGGAAGGCCACATATTCGGGCGGGGCTCGGGGAACACTACGGCGGGGTTCTACAAATTATACAGTTCAAACCGGCGAAAGAGGATATCTGGAGATGAAATTGTGGGATGACGAATTTCGTCAGGAGATGGACAGTGAGCTCAAGAGGGGTATCATGGAAGAGATTCCGGAAAAGATTTCAGAGATGTACGTAGGTGAAGCTGTATTGAGTAGCCCAAGTCGTTAACCATTAGTGGCATCTAGATTCCTGTTAGTTTCATTGAGTATCGCAACTATATTGCGGGAGACGACCCTCCACGAGAGAAAAAAGCTCAAACATACAACCAGCGGTTTGGGCCTCGAAGGTGCTTACACAGATGCCATAAGGCGGATACAGGAGTAGAGTAAGAATCGATCGAAGGTTGCCATGCAAGCATTGATGTGGATTTCTCGATCTGTACGGCCATTGCGAGTCGATGAGCTCTGCCACACCCTGGCAGTGGAGACAGGATCCACCGATCTTAACCCTGATAATATTCCATCAATCTACACCATATTAGGCCGCTGCCTAGGACTTATTGCTGTCGACAAGGAAGCCTCAACCGTGCGAGTAGTCCACTTTACCTTGCATATGTACTTACGTGAACATTCGGCCCTTTTCTTGAGCCCTGATGGAACCATGGCAGAATTGTGTTTAACCTATCTCAACCTCCTGTCCACTAGGGACCTATCTCCTCCCCTCCGAGGACATGACAAAAATAAAGAAAAAACTAAAGAGTATCTGCGTGGAAGGGGGAGAGATTATGGAGGATAACGTCTTGATCTTGATTCTATCATCGCACTCAGGAGGAAAACTAATGTCCTTAAATACATAACTCAGAAAACTTTTACATTCTAACTTCTTCCTTTCCAAAACTGTCTTTCCCCACGATAACATTCGCTGTATCCTTTCTCCCTCTGTCCAACCTCCCCTGACCGCTTCCTGTCCATTCTCTCTATTTCCTCCACTTCATCTCTCCTCCATTCCTACCGCTTCTTCTTCCCTTCCCTTCTCTTCTTACACACCTCTTCAATCCGCACCTAGCTCCTACTTCGTTCTCCATTTCCCAGATCATTCGTGTTTGTCCTTTATGCGAGAAGTGATGAATTCCAGATATGTAGTTGTGGTTCTTGGGGTGTCGAGATTGGGCTATCAATCAAAGCGCCGGTGATTCACAATAAAAACCCCGTTGTTTGAGTATGCCTCTTGTTATTCCTCTTGTTATTGGGTAACTCATGCCCGAATAGAAACCACAGATACCGCAAAATCACTTGCGGTCACACTTCTCGCACAATATGATAAGCACTTGTCGGCTCGGTTTCTATTTTTAAAGATACACTGTGAGGAGGGACGGCATTGGGATGGAAATAGGCCTCGACCTGCGGGCTTTAGTGGACTACACGTTGCAGCATTCTTCGGAAATAGTAACTTCACTACTGAAGGTCAAGGATTGGGATGCGAACGGAAGGGATTCCATTTGCCGTACACCTCTAATATAGGCTGGTATCAGTGGAAATCTAGAGATTGTACAAATGCTATTGGGTTTAAAGGGCACACAAGTGGGGGAGAAAGACAACGAGGGCCGAACAGCCCTCTCGTGGGCCGCCGGAAATGGCTACCACGAGATAGTGCGGGTCCTACTGAGAAATGACTTGGCCACTTCCCGGTTGGTTGATAGCAATGGCCGAACACCGCTCCTCTGGGCGGCCGAGAAGGGCGATGCGGATATAGTGAAGCTTTTATTGAAAAAAGAGGTGAATGTTGATCGGGTTGACGCCCGTGGTCAGACTGCGCTCGCATGTGCCGCTGCAAATGGGCACGAAGGGGTTGTAAGGACCTTACTACAACAGAAAAGCGTCAACCCTGATTCAAGAGACCAGGATGGTAGAACCCCACTCTCGCGGGCAGCTGGAGGTGGATTTGCGGGCGTAGTGAAGTTGCTACTCGAGCGGGAGGTCAATCCCAATGAGAAGGACATTCGATATGGCAGAACACCACTATCCTGGGCAGCTAGTAATGGATGTGGGATAGTAACAAAATTACTACTCGCCCATGACGATATCAATCCAGAGCTGCCAGACAAGAAAGGACGGACACCACTGTCGTGGGCCACCCAGTATGGTCACCAGGAAGTAATTGACATACTTGTAAAACAGACAAAGGCCAATCCAAACACTAGAGACATCGATGGTAGGACTCCAATTTCATGGGCTGCCGAGCACTGGCGTGGGGAAACTTGCATATTAAACTTGGAGGAAGACGGCATCGGTCCCGACTTACCCGACCGTAATGGTCGAACACTGCTCTCCTGGGCAGCAAGCGGCGGGAATATTACCTTCGTTCGATATCTCCTGAAACGTAAAGACGTCAACCCTAACCTGGCTGACAAAAATGGCCGAACGCCACTCTGGTGGGCTATAGAAAAGAAGAGTCAGGTAGCAGTACAGCTCCTCTTGGAACGAGCCGATGTTGATCCCAATCTGGCCTGCCGAGATGGCCAAACACCGCTCTTGTTGGCCATAGAAAAGGAGAGTCAGGAAGCAGTGGAGCTCCTCTTGAAACGAACAGATATTAATCATAATTTGCCTGACAAAGATGGCCGAACGCCGCTCTCGTGGGCTACAGAAAACAGGAGCCAAGAGGCATGCAACTCCTCTTGGAACGAACTGACCTTGACCTCAATTTGGCAGACAAAAGTGGCCGAACAGCCCTCTGGTGGGCAACAATGCACGGAAATCACGAAGTAGTGCAGCTCCTTTTAGACCAAGCCCAAATTGACCCAAATTTGGCCAATAATCATGACTGGACACCGCTCTTGTTTGCCTTAGCAGAGGGGAATTTCGGAGTAGCACTGCTCCACTTAGTACGAGCTGACGTTGATCCCAATTGCGCCGATAGGAGCGGCCGAACAGCCCTCTCGTGGGCAGCAATGCACGGAAGTCACGAAGTAGTGCAGCTCCTTTTAGAACGAGTTCATATTGATCCAAATTTGGCCGATGATAATGGCCGGACACCGCTCTTGTTTGCCTTAGCAGAGGGGAATTTCGAAGTAGGGCTGCTCCTCTTGGCACGAGCCGACGTTGATCCCAATTGCGCTGATGCAAGTGGCCGAACAGCCCTCTCGTGGGCAGCAATACACGGAAGTCACGAGGTGGTGCAACTACTTTTAAAACAAGCCCAAATAGATCCAAATTTGGTGGATGATAATGGTTGGACACCGCTCTTGTTGGCCTTAGAAAGGGGGAATTTCGAAGTAGTGCTGCTCCTCTTGACACAAACCGACGTTGATCCCTATTCCGCCGATGAACGTGGCCGAACGGCCCTCTCGTGGGCAGCAATGCACGGAAATCACGACGTAGTGCAACTACTTTTAGAACGAGCACAAATTGATCCAAATTTGGCTGATAATAATGGCTGGACACCGCTTCTGTTAGCCTCAGCAAATGGGAATTTCGAAGTGGCCCTGCTCCTCTTAGCACTAGCCGACATTGATCCCAATTGCGCCGACGAAAGTGGCCGAACTCCCCTCTCGTGGGCAGCAATGCACGGGAATCACGAAGTAGTCCAGCTCCTTTTAGAACGAGCCCAAATTGATCCAAATTTGGCTGATAATACTGGCTAGACACCGCTCTTGTTAGCCTCAGCAAACGGGAATTTCAAAGTGGCGCTGCTCCTCTTAGCACTAGCCGACATTGATCCCAATTGCGCCAAAAGGGGCCGAGCAGCCCTCTCGTGGGCAGCAAATGCACGGAAGTCGTGAAGTAGTGCAGCTCCTTTTAGAACGAGCCCATATTAATCCCAATTTTACCGATAATTATGGCTGGACACCGCTCTTGTTTGCCTCAGCAACTGGGAATTTTGAAGTAGCGCTGCTCCTCCTGACACGAGCCGACATTGATCCCAATTGCGCCGACGAAGGTGGCCGAACACCCCTCTCATGGGCAGTAATACGCAGAAATCACCGAATAGCGCAGCTCCTTTTGGAGCGAGCACATATTGATCCCAATTTTGCCGATAATGATGGCTAGACATCGCTCTCATTTGCCTTAGCAAACGAGAATTGTGAAGCTGTGCGGCTCCTTTTGGGACGAGCTGATGTCGATCCCAATTTCGCAGACAGGGGTTGCCGAACACCACTCTTGTTGGCCATAGCAAAGGAGAGTCAGGAAGTACCGTATTACAGTTCCTCTTGAAACGAGCCGATATTGATCCCAATTTAGCTGGTAGAGATGGCCGAACACCACTCTTGTTGGCCATTGCAAAGGGGGCTCAAGGAGCAGTGCAGCTCCTCCTGGAACGAACTGACCTTGATCCCAATTTGGTCGACAAAGATGGCCGAACACCGCTCGAGTGGGCCGCAGCAGAGGGGAACCAGACAGCAGTGGAGTTGCTCTTGGGACGAGCCGATATTAATACCGGGATTACGGACAGTGAAGGTCTAACCCCGCTCGAGTGGGCCACCCGGCAGGGCCATCATAGCATAGTTGAACATCTATTAGTACATCAACCGCGCACAATTCTTGAGACTATCAGACGACCCCGGCGTTCTTATCTGCGAATGATCACCAAGCTTCGTACTCGATGGCACATATTCTCGCCCTAACGAACCAAGCATTGCCACCCTCGCCCTCTTGTTGCTTGACCAAGTCAATTCTTAAGACCTTTCCCCATAGTGCCTCGTGGAACTCTGGCCAGCGAAGGATGGTCGAAAACCGCGATAGCCAGCCGGTAGCCTCCAATTATGTGTTCTTCTAGAATTAACTTCTACACTTCTGAAGAAAAATAGTTAACGTTTACCTACTAGCCTCCTCCCTCTCCTTTCCTTTGGTTTCCTTCCTCGTCCCTTCTATTGTTTCCGGCTTGTTGCTCTTATCTTAGTATTTACTTTATTTTTTCCATACCTCCATTTTTTCCCCACCCCCCCAGAGACGATTTTCTCACTTTAAATTTCTTGTAAGATATTGTGCGTGGACAAAATTAACCGATCAACGGGCGCTCATAATTTTCGCCGTGATGTTGTCAACCTCCTTGCTACAACCACTCCAACCCAAACAATAAAAATAAGTAAAAATAATTTAAATACATGGCAGTATTCAATACTTGTATGCCATCCATCAGGCTTAATAAAAAAAAAGAGAAAGTATTATGAGGTGCCTGTTGAGTGGTAATGATTTTTGTGGGGCCACGCTCAGCTGGGTGATCGGTTGATTTTGTCCACGCACAATAGCTATGGTGCCACTTAATGTGGGCGCCCCGTGTCTGAATCAAATCTGCTAACTGCTCTAGTATACGGTCTATAAGTTGATGTTTAGGCGAGCCTTGTCCTGGTACCTTGTTGCTACTAAGACATTGCGGGGGACCTCTCTTACCGGCGTTACCGCGTCTGTGAACTGAGCTGAAGACAGCTAAGTCTGTGACAAGTGTGTGCTACGAGTGATTTCTTGTGATAAGGATAGAGCCTGTGAGCTTTGATGTTTCTTTTCGTGGATGACCCTGCATGTGAAGAGTGTATGATGCCACGCATTGCGGTAAGAACGAGATTGTGTACTAAGTGCCTCCCCCTCCCCTAGGCCCCCTCCGCGCCTGGTCCCCTAGTTTGCTCCTTTCCCAATAAAATTCCTCAGAAAAACTGCCTGGCTTTTTCACTGGAATCACTAGAGGATTGATGGACCGATATTTTTTCATCCTCGTAATTATTGGTATTGGCTCTTGGAAGGGATGGAATATGGTTGAAAGGGGGTTAATGGAAGGGTGGTTTTGTAGTCAATGGTGCCCTTCCAGAACACTTCGGTTATCTTAGTATAAGATAATCTGGATCGGTAGTTTCTATCCTATATAGCCAAAGTAGGAGAAATGATCTCTTCTCTGAAGGGAATAAAACAAATTAAAGGCTTGTTCGGCGGTACAATGTGGTTTGATTGGAATAAATCGCGATATGTTTCGAGGTGAGTCCTCGTACGTTTCTATACACCCGGAGCAGGATAGCCCCAGAGGCAAGGTCAACATTATAGCCAGGTAGCGGATATTCGTGGCTTATTCTGTGTGAAGAGCAAGGAACGTGAGACCCATATGTTGAGGAGTAAGGCGAATAGCGATATTACGAAATATTGCGGGACAACAGGTGAAATATTTCGCAACATAACCTTTCCCTAGTCGACAAGGTGCAGGACTCCTGTAGCTGTTTCCCCCCCACAAAATCACCGGAGGAGCGTCTGATAGCATTTGGCTATAATAGCAACTTTTCCTTTGGGTATATGGAAATATGCGGGTTTCAAAAATATGATTTATTTTTAATCTACTCTACAAGCAGAGCTCAAAAGAGGGGGATATAAGGCCAAGCCATAACCCTAAGCCATCGCTTGCACCGGCGGGGATCGGGTACCTGTAAACGTTAAATCCCGTTACGGTCCATGGGATAAATATCGCTTTGAATTAGGGTACCGGTGAGAAAGAATACCGTATTTATGATCCCTTGGGTATTTCTGAAGCGGCGCCGGTATCTGGGAACTCACCCATCATGCCTCCACAACCACCACAGTACCGGAATCTGATTACCACTATTCTTGGTGTAAACCGGTTGCTGGAAATCGTGAGATGCTGCTCGGCATGCCCTCACGATAGTCGCTTTGTTCGGGTAGTTTCTGGGAACGCGCTTTGGGTTTGCGGATGCTTTTGCTTTCGGGAAAGCATTTTGGCCGAAGGAATGCGCTTGAGTTTTGGATCGGCGCATCCGCCGGAAGAAAAGCAAGGAAGCTTGAAGGGGAGCGTGAAAGACTCGGATGCATGAAGGCTATATGGCTGGACCGTATGAACAGTGGAGTTTGTCTTTCCTTTGTTAGCACGGGAGTAAGCAAGGGGAAGAGGACACATACGTGCAATATCATGGGCATGTCTGGTGATCCATGGGAAGATAGGAGGACTTTGCTATGGTTATATCTGCTCCTATCTTTACCGTTAGTTCTATAAAGTGAGGGCGTTGTTGAACACAGAGACTTCCTGCTCCAGAGTTGTGCGATCGTGTTTTCTTCGATGTGAACTCTTGGCGTTTGACTCTGCTGTCGCTGTTTAGAATAGCCGCGGTTGCACCATTCGGTTGCGGCCGTTTAAAACCGATATTCGCAGTGACCGTGGGAGTAGATAGCACGATACAATAATCCATTGCTGCCGTAGCACTGAAATAAAGCCTAGTACGGGCGCGAGAAGTGGGGTGGTAGGCGTTATTGAAAAGAAAGCGTGGCGTTGCGTCGAGTAGAATGCTCCCTTGCCTCTACAGTACCCAGGTGAGGTGTGATGCAAGCACGCCAGGCACCCATGAGCCGCTATGATACCATAAACACTCCTCTTCCGACCTTCTGCCATCAAGCTCCATAACACCAGCTTCCCTTTTCTGGCTTTTCGTCTTCATGTTCAGGGAGGTGAGTGCGGGGAAAAAACACTGGGATTTTACCATGACCCTCCCCAAGCCGCACTCCCTAGCTTCACATGCCTGGGTCATACAAAACCACCTCTCCGCAGCCAAGTAATAAAGTTACTCCGGGCTGTCGGCGACGAATGTCATCGGAGGTTTCTTGGTCCCTAAAACAAGGAGAAGGGTTACCCTTTGTCCTACCGGAGGATGAAGGTGGGGATTAGTTTTCGCTAATTAAATCCTTTTTCAGGCGTCTGCTAGCTGTCTCCTCCTTACCGTATTTTACGCGAGGCTGTGAGGTCCCTGAGTCACTCGAGTGGCTTGTGAACCGGGTGGCTTGTGAAGCGCTGGGGGGTGGACTGCAGGTTGGGATGGCATTAGGCAAGGGTGGGGATTCATTTGTTTGGCAAGTGCTCGGGTAACCGCTTAAGTTATAGGCTGAGCTTTAGGGTGAATGTCCTTGATTTTCCTGTACCTAGTTATGAATAAAGCCCCGGGACTTAAAAAAAGATAGAAGAAAAAAGGCCGACTTTGTACTGTACCGTATTCTATTATGGTGGGGACGTTGACCGAATGGTACTTGTACGCCGCTGGAGTTGCCTCCGCTGGCAAGGATTAGCGCTTTTTGGTTTTTTATCCATCCATTCGACGGGGCTGAACACCTTTTTCGGTGTTTCACTTTTGCAGGGCGGCGAATTTTCAACTATTACCGTACAAGTATCCTAGTATCCTACCGGAGCATGATACATGATACTCGTAGCATTCCATAGATATCGTACTGTACAGTAAGGCGCGCACCTTATTCAACATTTGTGTTGGGAGCTAGGGTGGCTAAGCTTTATGGTGGCTGATCAAACCAAGAATGGTTTATCCCATGCTAGGCGCGCCTAACTTTGGGATGCGTCGTATTTACCGATATGCGATTCTACCGTAAGGTATTCTTGCGCGCAAACTGAGTTATGGTGCAACAGGCCTCCGATTTTGGTGTACTTTTTTCGTTGATCAGCCCCATGACTGAATTTGCGTGCAGGTAGTGCATGGCCCAATTATTCGAGTTTCTGTAAACTGCATGACAACCCCGCCTTTCCTTGGGACTTGGGTGGGCAGCAAACTACCTAATCTCCGGAAACCCTCCATCATCCACTTCAAGCCTGATACATGCCATACTCAAGCCTGATACAGGCCATACGACACGCAAACGATTTCAAACATCATGGGCGATTCTGCGAGCGGAGATTGGAGGGGGGCCGGAAATGTGAAGTGTGGAAATGTGAAGAACAGCAATAACACCACTTACAAAGACTGCACCATAGCGTCACGGTCGGAGAGGAAACGCGAGATTCTGGAGTGGCTATCTTCGCTAGAATTACGGGGAAATCAACAGGAGGAAAGACACCAAGACGTCCTCCACACCAGGGTCGACGGGATTGGGGATTGGGTTCTCGAAACCGACGAATTTTTAAAGTGGCGGGATTGTGAGGATGGATCTGAGGATCGTACTCTGTTTTGCTGTGGGGGCCCGGGAGTCGGAAAGACATATCTAAGGTAAGGGTAAACAAACCGTTGGAAGGAATGTTCATCGCTAAGAGAAATATTAGCTCCCTACTGATTGAGAGATTGTCTAATGAGATTGACGAGGGCAGCGTATCTGTCATCTATCTTTATTGCAACTTCCAGACCCAAAAGTCGCAAGTCACAGCGCATATGCTTGGTAGTCTCCTCAAACAAGCTGTCGGTGGATTGGATGATATTCCAAAGGAAATTGATAGGAAGGCAGGACAGGGTTTCGATGGTCAAAGGCTTTCAGTTCGCGAACTCCTCAGGCTACTGCAGACAGCTCTCAAGACCCATGGGCGTACCTTTATATGCGTAGATGCTTTGGACGAATGTGGGACAGAGCATCGGCCGGAATTCCTGCGCTCGCTACGCTCTATAGTCAAGGATTCACCAAATGTTCGATTATTTGCCACAGGAAGGCCACATATTCAGGCTGAGCTCGAGGGACACCATGGCGGAGCTCTACAGATCATACAATTCAAACCGGCAAAGGCGGATATTCGAATATACCTTGACATGAAATTACAGGATGATCCATTTCCGTGGGCAATGGACAGTCAGCTTAAGCGGGATATCATGAAAGTGATCCCCGAACTGATATCAGAGATGTACGTAATTGAAGCTATATTGAGTAGACCTAGTCATTAACCGCTAATGGCTTCTAGTTTTCTGTTGGTTTCGTTAAATATCAAAGCGATATTGCGAGAAACAACCATCCGGAAAAGAAAAGAGAAGCTCCAGCAGGTGACCAGCGGCCTGGGCCTCGAGGCTGCTTACACAGATACCCTGAACCGGATCCAAGAACAGTGTGAGAATCAGACAAGACTCGCTATGCAAGCATTGATGTGGATTTCTCGATCCGAGAGGGAATTGAGAGTCGATGATCTCTGCTATGCCTTGGCAGTCGAAATAGGGTCCACCCATCTGGATCCTGATAATGTTCCATCGATCCATACAATATTAGGCTGCTGCTTGGGACTTATCGCTGTTGATAGAGAAGCTTCAACCGTGCGACTGATCCACTTTACGCTGCACGAGTATTTACGCGACCATCCGACTCTTTTCCCAAGCCCTCATGGAACTATCGCAGAAGTGTGTTTGACCTATCTTAACCTAGAGTCTGCTAAGGACCCATCGCCCGCCTCGACTGAGGACACGACAAGAACCCCTTTCCTTGAGTATGCATCGCATTACTGGGGGACTCATGCAGGAATGGAAACCACAACTACCGGAAAAGCACTTGTTGTTAAACTTCTCGATCAATACGATTCCCACATATCAGCTAGGTTGCTCGTTTCAAAGATATACCGCGATAAGGGGTGGCTCTGGGACGGAGATGAGCTTAAGACAGAGGGATTTACTGGACTGCACGTCGTAGCATTTTTCGGAAATGCAGAGATCATGGCTGCCTTACTGAAGATTAAGCGTTGGGACACGGGTGGAAGGGATTTCGCGGGCCGTACACCCCTAATCTGGGCTGCTATGAGTGGAAACCTGGAGGTGGTCGAAATTCTATTAGGTCTAAGAGGCCTGAGCGTGAAGAAGAAAGACAATGAAGGTCGAACAGCCCTCTCGTGGGCCGCCGGAAATGGTCACCAGGAGATAGCGCGAGTACTGCTAAAGAAAAACGCGGCCACGTTCCGCATTGTGGATAACAATAGCCGAACTCCACTCTTCTGGGCGGCTGAGAGTGGCGAAGAGGGTATAGTGAATCTTCTGTTGAAAAGGGAGGCGGATGTGGGTCGAGTCGACAGTCGCGGTCAGACAGCGCTCACATGTGCCGCTACGAACGGACACAAGGGGGTTGTAAATATATTGCTTCAACAGAAAAACGTCAATCCTGACACGGTAGACCACGATGGTAGAACACCACTCTCGCGGGCCTCTGGAGGTGGGTTTGAAGGTGTTGTGACATTGCTGCTTAGGCGGGAAGAGGTTAATCCCAATGCAGCGGACATTCTGTATGGCAGAACACCACTATCCTGGGCAGCTGGCAATGGATATGAGACAGTGACAAATTTACTACTCGCCCATAACGATATCAATCCGGAGTTGGTAGATAAGAATGGCCGGACATCACTCTCGTGGGCCACCCAGTATGGACATGAAGAGGCAGTGTTCCCAACGGGCCAGGCCGGCCAGGCTTCGGTAAAGCCGGGCCCGGCCTGTCCAAATTCTCGCGGATCTAGCCTGGCCCGAGCCTGCAGGCCTGGTAAAGCCTGAGCCTGGCCTGGCCGGGC
>Ga0307517_10001771_pt1 | contig 35547 bp, 49 predicted proteins | sample 23_EM_MG_FD_194515 | JGI IMG/M metagenome (GOLD analysis project Ga0307517, IMG submission 194515) | Populus trichocarpa ectomycorrhiza microbial communities from riparian zone in the Pacific Northwest, United States - 23_EM | ecosystem: Host-associated > Plants > Roots > Unclassified | place... | reverse complement strand
CTATCGTATATATATATGGAGGAGGAAGTAGCTCACCTTGACTGTTAACCACTTTTTACAGGTCAAAGACATCATCAAAAGAGCAACCTCTTGAGCAAGTAAATGTCAGCGCATCTCGTTCAAGAACCTCGGAGATACCATCTGAGAGAAAACAGACCAAACACCATCGTCGACCAAAGCCACAATAGCATCGTGTTGATCCCGCGACAAATTCCAATGCCAAGCGTGCTGAGAGGCTAAAAATCACTCACCAAGCAGGGCATTATCTGCGCAGCAATGTCAGATGAGTAGGATGCGTGCTGGAACAGACGCGTGAGGAAACAAATCTGGCGCAGATAGGAAATGGGAGGTCTACCACAATGAAAAAGGACTTGTCATTCAGAGATAGCACCATGGCACCTTCTGGCAAGACCATAACGGCCCCTCATCTTTCTGAGGAACTAAATGTTATGTGCCTTGAGAGAAAAAAGGTGGATAGTAAGAACTTAACACAATCCAAATGAACAACTCACAGCGGGCCTTCGGAATGTCGTGTTACTTTTTCACCCTTGCTTGCTATAACACAACCACGTGGAAAGTAGTCGGCTGTAGTGCAAATTTCTGACTCTTGTAAAGGATTTAATGGGACGAATGATTCGGGTGCGTTGCCCTTGGGCCTTGTTGTAAGGGTGGTCCACGGGGAGAAAAATATTGAATAAACGCGAATATGAACTGATTGCTGGGGCTTAGCACACCGACGTCGGCGATGCTGATTCCACGCGTATTTCTAAAGTAGTCGTCCACTTCAAGCATTGTTTCCGGATAAATAATGGATATCCATGATCGGAAGGAAATGACCAGCTAGCAAAAATTTTGTCCGCATTTGACGGGTTGCGCTGTGATATGAAATGGGTAAATCCTGGAAACAGTGGCCAAAAACGGAGACTGGAATGGTGGAGAGCAGTGGATAGTAAAACCAAAACCTTGGATAGGCAGAAACGGAAGGTACTCACACCAAATTCGAGGGTCCTCGGGCAGCTTCCTGTCTTCGTTTTCAGTTTCAGTGTTCTCCATCACTGGTTTCGATGGATTGGATATGTTGAAGTTATTCCTTGTTGCTGTTGACTCGGCTGGTTCCTCCATCGCGGCCGTTCGCACCTACTACGGCAGGTGTTCAGACACGAGAGCCCAAAATCGTACGAATACCACCTACCTAGATGTCGACGTGGATAGGAATGTAGTTCAGTGACGAGTCGAGACAGGAACAACCACGTGACAAGTCGGCGGTAATTGGCGGAATTGGAATTGGCGGGACCCACAAGTACATGGCCGGGACCGGGCCGGGACCGTCCTAGCTCGTAACTTCCTTTCTCGTAACTTCCTTTTCGAGGATGAAGGTTTACTTGCGTTCCATCAGACCGGACTCCAAAACCTTGTACAAGATCCAATGTAAAAACAAAAGAAAAGAAACAGTTTTTGCGTACTACGAGCGACAAAAATAAAGGGCTTGCATGGTCCTGCAGCATGGAAGCCAAGGTTGGGCTCAAATACATCCCACAGGGGATTCCAGAATTACAATGCGATCTATAGGCATGTCGGGCGCGGCACCCATATACATGTGCGAGTACCGCGGTTTGGGTGATTGGGGATGTTGGTGTTTATCCTTAATAACAGTGTTCATTCTCCTGCCTTGCCCCCAACGAAATGTTTCTCTTTCTCTTGTCCCTCCTTGCCAGGTGTTGTGCCCCAGCTCTTCCTATCAACGGCACTCAATCGCGAGCCCATGGTACTCGCACCATGCGAATATGCGCGAACCTTTCCAAGTCGATTCACTAGTGATGCGCTATCAAGGGTGCTGCTCGACACGTAGCGTGTATGTGGGAGGTGGTGCGACTTGCGTGTAGAGGGGTTGCTAAAGAAATCGATGGGAAATGGGAAAGCAAAATCAGATTAGTATGGGATTCATACGGTAACAAGGGACGAAAGAAAATACTCACTTGGCTTTGATAGTTGGCCCACCTGTCAGCCTCGCGAAATTGCTCACAAATAATGGATGTCCAGGTAGGCGATCGCCATCGCTAACATATCCGCTGCTATCGCCGGCATCACTACCAATGGCAGATCCAGCATATTGCGAGCCTCCGCCTCCACCAAAGCTTCCGGGACCAAAACTTCCAGAACCTGAAGCAACCGCTGCAGCTGCAACCGCACTCCATGAAGCTGATAAATTACCAATGGATTCCGACCTTTGGAAGGGTCCGATGGAGGAGAACGAACTTGCTCGTGAGTGCGAGCGCGATGAACTATACGAGCCGGAGGAAGGGATATTCTGAGGTTGAGTGGTGCTATTACCAACAGTAGTGGTGATAGTATAGCTGTTGGTCCCAACAGAAGGATATGGAGGTAAAGGTGAGATTGGCGACAAGATGGGCGGGGTACCAAATGAGCTCGAAGGTGGAACAGGCGACGTCGAGATGCGCAATCCCTGAATCTGCGATGGGGTTATAAAATTCGGGTCTTCTGTAACCGTCGCGGCGGCTGTCTCCGTAGGCGAAGTAGTCGATTCGTGCTCGGTCTCTTCTTCCTCGGCGCCCTCCGCAATATCACCCAGCCCGTCACCGGCTCCAAGAGAGGTGGGCAAAGGTGGCGGTGGATGATTCACTGGTGCCAGAAGAGGCCTGATAGATATGTAATCGCCTTCTGGATCCAAAGGGGGGGTAAAGTCACCAATGGCGATTCCATGCTCAGGCGGACTACGGACACCATGTGGAGTAGGAACAATTGTATCTTCTCCACCATCCGCTGTGTGGGGGGTGGCTGACGATTGGACGAAACCCTCCTGGAGTCCTTGGAGTTTGTCGTCAATCTGAGAGCGGAATTGTGCATCCTGCTCTTCTCTACGAGCTGAATATATGCTGGCAGCAGGGGATTCTGCACTGAGTCGCTTCAGATTCCGGGCAAAAACGGGGGAATCCATGACGGCATCCCAATCCGACCAATGACCTCGAGCACCACGGCCTTCATCATCCGAAATGTCACTTGTGTCTGGACTTTCCTGGTCATCATCCAAAAAATCATATTCAACATCTAGTTCAGGAGGGATACCAAGGGCACCTTTAATGCGCTCCCAGATGAGTTCTGAGTGGGATAAGATGCATTTACGAGATGCGATGGCCCATATGAAATCAGGGGCGGTATCTCTGTCGATACAAGTGAGATGATAAATTAGCTGAGGATATGTCCACTGGGTAGGATCGCGTGGCAGTTCGAGCGGCTTGTCTGAAAAAGTAGCAATGGCAGAACTAGGATCTGAAGGTTGACCGGGAAGGTTGGATGAGAATGTCTGTGCAAGCAGGGAAAAAAGTTTAATGTCGGGCGGTGAAGAGATGAGGGCGGCGATCTCTGCAGGTCTTTCTATGAATGGGAGATATATGTCGTCTGGAAGTGGGGTAAATGTGGCTGGAACAGGCTGAGCGTCATGGGCAACGACAGGTGGGGAGGCCAGCTCATTGGGCTTGGGCTTCGTTGACTGACGAGCTAGATCAACAAGTTGATCCGGGGTGAGGCGTGGTTTTCCACCAAATGAGGAGACCTGTGAGTGGGGCGAGGATGGGCGCAATCGGGGCGATGAGGATGGACTCGGGGGGCGGTCTCTGCTGTTGCTGGGTGACGATGGCCGTGGCCCTCCTCCAAATGAAGAAAACGCGAAGCTGACCCGCTCGTTTGCCTGGGTACCGCCACCATTGCGGCGATTAAATCTACGCTGACCGAGGACAGGCGGTGCAGGTGGTTCATTCAAATTGGGGGTTGTTGCTGGGGTTGCAGGGACTCGGACGATAGTGAGTGTGCTCGACGACGACCGATTTGGGTTGAGGTTGACGGTTGCGTGGACGCCGAAAGGATCAGGCGCCGTCGTCGAACCACGGCGAGCGGAGAGGCGGCGTTGGGGAGTGGCCATTATATGGGTACTGTCCAAGCCAGCCCAACTTTTATACTGAACACATGACATCACCCAATGACATATCACGCGGATTGGTGTTAAAATTTTGTCGCGAGTTTCCGTTTGGTCCATTTCACTTTCGGAAAATCAGAGGTTCGGTGAGATACCAAACACGCAGGTTAATAGACCAAGTATTTATCAATGGGACCCTCCTACTGCTTACATTACATTTCAGATCAACTCTTAGACCACATATACAATTGAACTGAGAACAGGAAACTTGCAGGAAATACTTTGTGATCCAGTACAGCTTCGCGCAAATCTCTTCTGAAAGTCTGTTCAAGTTATTACCAGAGTTTCGTAAACAAGCGCCCACAATATGAGTTGATTAGGGTCACATCACACATACCGGTTTTAACTCTAGAAATGGCTATGGTGCAAACGCCGTTGGCTCGAGACGTCCAAGGCCTTTTTCATATCGTTGGTTTGCTTATATTCCATTGGTTTATATTCAGGCTACAAGGGGCAAAGTAAGTTTGGATTATTGGATATGGCTATGAGCCTACCCTCGATGGCGCGGAAGGTGAACGCAGCCCAGCACAGGCTGCTTGGAAGACAAGGGGTACTATCAAAGCTTGGTGCGAATCATGGATGTATTAGTAATATCTCGAGTGCAATAGATAATGTCAGTCAGAATTGTCGATTCCTTCATAGTCATTGCTACCCCCTTCATAATCATACGGATCATCTTGTTCGATCCCATCCCAGTCAACATCTTGAACAAACTCTTTCATCATTTCCACCTCCCGTTCATAAAGACACAAGGAATCCTGTATATGAAGGTCCTGGATGGCTGAGTCAAGTTGGGCGCGAGATTGAAGGCACGCCAAGAAAGACCGCGGCGTGCAGCCAGTGGCAAGGAAGTCGACACCAGTGAGCCACAAGCTGCGAAGTTGAGGAAGTATGACAGTTACTGGCTTTGAGGACCTTATGGTTTGCTCCACATCACCTGCCAGAAGGTTGATAAAGTTAAGAGGAAATGCATGTCGTATATGAATAGTGTGTATCTTTGGTAGATGATGGAGGAACTCGGACCAATCGATACCAGACAACCCTCCTGACAGAGAAAGCATCTGGACCTCTGTAATTGGTAAAGCAATCACAGTAGAGCGCACAAAATCGCCACGCTGGTCACTTTGTCTGCCTATGATGATCGCGAGTTGTGGTACGTTGCTGGATGTTGGGACCGGATGACTGAATATCAAGCAGCCCATTTGATTAGCAATGAATAGAGATTGGACCGAGTGGCCGCCACCTCCAAAAGTAGCAGCAGACTCAGCAGCTCGTAGAAGCTTGCAGAAATCGGGACTTGACCTCGAGGAAATGTCGCATTTCAGGGCCACGCCCGTTGCGGTCGCATAGCAAATTTGCTGCAAAAGTAAGCTGCAGGCGTCTACGCTACCACAGAGAGTTAAAGCATGAAGGTTTCGAAGAAGCTGCCTCGGAGAGGGATTATCTGGGCTCGTGTCGTCGCGGAGGAGTGTAGGTAGCGCTTCCTCGATGATGAGGGTATTGAGCATAGGCAACCCACGAAGAAAAGAGAGAATCTGGGCGATAGTTGGTGGAGGGGAAATTTTACGAAGCTCTAGGTGAGTCAGACCGCACAGACTTGGGGGTGGTTGCCACGAAAACTTGCAACGTGTAAGTTCAAGAAGACGCAGAGAGGGTGTGTGTATGAAATCTGGCATATTGAATGAATCACCACTGAAGTCGAAGTTAAGTATATCACGGCGGTGGGTACTATAGCTGGGTGTCCTAAGTCGGAGAGACTCGAGTTGCGGGGCAGTCGCGGAAAGTTCTTGAAGGAGATGTTGAAGATGATGTGGAGGGAAAGAAAGATGCAAAACTGATACCCGCCGCATGTCAGAGATCACCGTCCGGATGTTCTCGTAAATGCCCCTATCGTAAAAACTTTCTGCCTGTACAATAAGAGATACTCCATTGGAGCGATGAACCATCTCGTTAGTGGCTTCTGGGCTGGAAAACACGAGCCTCTTCCAAAGTTCTCCGCATCCAAGCGCGATAGATCTCCAGTGTCGGCAAACCTGAGCGATGGCAATCCACGGAAGATGGTCAGCACATTCGAAGTTGTCCTGATATCTAGTTCGATCGATGAGTTCATCTGTTGGCCATGAAGCCGCACAGATCAAGAAGATTTTGGAAAGTAACTCGGGGGGGAAGTGACTGATTGCTGGATCTGCGTTTATGGGTTGAGCTGGACCAGAGTGGCCCTTCCCAGGGCTCCGGATTTTCCCCGTCTCTTCAAAAGTAGAGCGATTCTCAGCATGCGGGCTGGGTGATGAATTTAGTGACCATGGATTGTCCATTTAGCGCCGTAACTGCCAGTTATCGTGGTTAATCGATAAGCGGTTGAATGATTGGAGTACTCTGGAAGGCGTAAGGTCTACATATCGAGTACAGGATGCACGAGTCCGAACTCACCTCGAAAAACACCCAGTTACACTTAGTACAGGAGCGAGTCCCTTCGTGGGAATGTGGCTGCCCGCCGATTTGGAAGAGCTGATCAATGTTTCGATTCACAGGATGCAAACCTCTGCAACACTCGAAACCGCTCATTCAGGATCCACTAGCAGGCTTCCGTAGTCGCACTCGCCGGCATGGCTTAGTTCTCAGATACAGCTTCTCAACACCTTAGACACGCGAGTCATACTCCAGACGACCAAGATTCCCCGCTTACGCGGCCGGTAAGTCCAGAACTACTTCCTGACTCGGAGAAGTTCCACTAGAGCCATTATCAACGCCAATGTGAAATTAAATAAACGAGATGTGCAGGCTTTTAGCAAGTGTAGAAGCAGGTGGAGGCTTATAATTGAATTACTGTTATAAAATTACCACTAATTGTTTTTGTATTAATCATCTGTGGATGCAAGGAAGCTTCCACGAGAAATAAAATATGAAGGTAAGGATATAGGAAAGACCAGGCGGAGGTATTATGAGATGTAGTGGAAAGCATACTACATAGAGCTCATTATCGCAGGGCAATCGCAGGGGTATGCACGTCCCGACGATCTTTTCTTGCTCTGTGGGCATCAGCCGAGGTTTACATAGTGTTGTGAACTTGAGCTGAGACACTACCAACTTCAGTGGACCTGGATTGTAACTGTTGGAGGTGATCACAATAGTGGGTAGTTGTTGGATAATTGCGAAGGGTATACAAGATCCTTTTTTGCGATCGCATCTTTTTCGCCTATCATGCCCAAATAATGCCCTGTGTATGCCGTTTTAGATGTTGGTTAAGATGGGCACGTAAGAGGAAGGATAGCAGTCGTTCTATCCCACACACGCGACAAGAGTCACGTAGGATCACGTGCTGGGAAGGCTCGGTGAGACGGTTTATGCGGAGTCCCCACAGCACTTCCAAAACGCGGTACACACCACAGGCAGCTGCAAGTTCTATTTTACACGTCGTTCCCCATATAACTTATCCCTTATCTCGAATTTGAGCTCCGAACGGAAGGACGGTGCTCCAATCAAGCTGTCGCTTTTAAAGAAAGACTGGCTGCCTGGCTCCCCTCCTTTAGTTTGAACCCTTTCAGCCCCACCAAGTCAACAACCGAGGCGGCTTTTCGCAAACCAGTTGACCAATCTATATCTACGCATAGACCTCATTGGGACGCGAACGCAGCAAAAGAATACGATAATAGCAGTAATTCGGACCACGAGTCCTTCGACGAGGACGATTCATACGAAATGACCCGGCGAAGCTATGGCACGACTGCCGCAGAGACAATCCCTGCTTTACCTGACGGGGTGCAGGAGAACGAAAGCGAGGTGTTGGACGAATCGCGGGCGCTGTTAGGGCGTGCTGGTGAGCCTCAGAACAAACCTGATAGCAAGAAGGATGGACATGCGACTCTCGTCAGTTGTATCAGTAATTTGTTGAACACAATTATAGGAAGTGGTGCGTATTTTCGGTCCTTATCGTCGGAATGCAGGTCAGGGGTTTTCTAACCATGGACTTCATTTTTATAGGCATGCTTACTTTCCCCCTGGTACATATCTTGCTATCTTTCACGCTACTCCAAGTACTCGTGTGCTCGTTGAGCTTATTTTCTCTTTTTTTTTTTTTTTGATCCGTGATAGGCGATGGCCTCTTCGGGCATGATTCCTGGGGTGATAACCTGCGTTCTATCAGGCTCCATAGCAGCGTTTGGATTATACCTCCTCTCGCTATGTGCGACGAAGACGAAGCACCGGCATGCGTCGTTCCATGCCGTCTCACAGCTGACGTTCCCTCGCGCGGCTGTCTTCTTCGATGCCGCGATTGCCACGAAGTGCTTTGGCGTATCTATTAGGTGTGATTTCCTTTAGGCTTCGACGGGAGGGAACACCAAAAACCCTGAGCCATTTCGGCGTAGTGCTGTTGCTGATTTGGTTATTCTTCTTATCCCAGCTATTTGATCATCATCAAGCACTTGATGCCAAACGTGGTGGAATCGCTTTATCATGCGTTGACCTCTGAATCGACGAATCCACCTGAATGGGCGCTTTCCGGAAGGAATTGGATTACATTGTTCATGCTCATTCTCGTTCCCCTGTCTTTTTTGAAGAGGCTGGATAGTTTGCGGCACACGAGCTATGTTGCTCTGTTCTCGGTTGGTATGTCAAATGGCGTTAGATGAACGACGCAAAATTGATATCTTTCCTTAGCGTATTTGGTTGTCATCGTGATAACCTGCTATTACTGGCCGTTGAAGGGCATGCCTGAGGCTGGAGAAATCCGACTTATCCATTTCACACCGAGCTTTGTGTCAAATTTTCCGGTTCAAGTGTTTGCTTTTACATGCGCGCAGAACGTGAGCCTTCCTTTCCCTTCTATCCCTAACTATATACTCATAGGATTTCCTCCCCCCAAAAAAGTTATTCCCCATTTATAATGAGCTCAAGAATAACTCTCAAGCTCGAATGAACACTGTTATTGGAGGTTCTATTGGCACTGCGACATTGACTTATGAAATCATTGCGGTATTCGGGTACTTGACGTTTGGCTCTAAAGTACGTCTGCGTTGGGTGTAGCGAGGAGCGTTCTCATGTCCTTGAATGGCAGGTCGGAGCAAATATTATCGCGATGTATCCATCGACGACGGTCTTTGTCGCCGTTGGCCAATTGGCGATTGTGATTTTGGTGCTATTCTCCTATCCATTGCAAGTGCATCCATGCAGAAATTGTCTGGACAAGGTTTTCCATCCTGGACATGTAGTAGTTCCTGCGAAAGACACGGTGGACGAGGACGAGGGAGATGAAGATGAATATGAGGACCATGGCGGGGATGAACATGCTAAGGAAATGTCTGGTTTGAAACACTTTTTGCTGACGACGGGGATTGTTTTGGGCGGGTTTGTCATTGCGTATTCGATGGATGACTTGCGGTTAGGTAAAGGCGCGGTTTGAATTCCTCCGATTGCCTTGCTTACTCCTTTTTCAAGTGCTCTCGTTTGTGGGTGCAACTGGGTCGACGACGATTTCGTTCATTCTGCCGGGGCTTCTCTTTTGGAAGGTTAGTTGCGTGTTCGGAACTGCCTGTTTCGGAGATTCTGACGGTGTGGGCAGTTGACGCGGAACGACCCTTCTGTGAGCAAAAAGATGAATATGGCAGCTTTGGGGCTCATGGTGTATGGGATCTGTGTGTTTGTGTTCTGGTGAGTGCTTCGGGGTGTTTGAAAAAAGTAAAACGCTGAAAATGTTACAGCCTAGGGTTCAATATATACCAGATTGGAAAGGATTAAATAATTATGTGCCGTTATTAGTTATTTACCCACGGTGTTAGGCAATGGCATTCTTGTTTCCGATTTTCATAGTCTCCATGCCTTGACCATGGCTTAAAACCCGTACATCGAATCCTATCAGATCCCATCACCAACCTTGACCCACCGTGACATCCCCACTCTCCTTCCTCCCCATGCATCACGGCGATCCTGCCCCCTCCCCACCCACACCAGATTCAGACGGCCCCCCACCCAGCGCTCTCGCCCCAGATGTCGACCCCCAGATCATAGAGGCTCTCAGGAGCAAGGACAGAATATACGTTTTGAAGTTGGGCGAAACCTTCGAGTCTCTCATCACAGAATGCAGGTATGTCTTTCACCGCCCATGAGCGGGTTTCGCCCTTCTTCATCCCCTGATCGTTCTCTACACAGGCAACGCGTGGAATTGACACCTGCTACATCCTACCAACGCCTACTTGTACACCGCTGTTCAGCATACTACAAACTATCACCAGAGAATGACCCCCTTGCCAAAGGCACCATCTTCGTTCTCACCACACAAGACAGTAGAATGTACGTCCTCACCTCCCATGTCACTTAAATTTTCCATCTGACCATTCATCCTAGTCCTGACCGCCGTATTTGCGAATTAGTCCCCGCCGAATCAACAGCACAGCCCGCATTCAAAATAATGCGTCGATCAGCTCAAGAACGCCGTAAACCCCAGTCACATTCAGGCTCAGTTGCAGGAGACGATTTAGAACTTTCTGATGTAGAGGCTTCAGAATCTGGCAGTCTGAGTGGACGAACCTCCACGGCAAACTCAAAAAAACAGCGCAAAACTATAGAAGAGCGCGAGGCTGCATACAACGAGGCCAGATCTCGCATATTCATGGATTTCGAAGAAAAAGCCAAGGACAAAGATATGAGTGCTAGCTCATCAACTCTTAGCCTCAATGGTTCTGCCTCTACCAGCGCAGGTGGTAGGAGTAGCATAGGTGATACAGATGATACAGCGAGCTCTCCGACCACCGAAAGTGAGTGGTCAGCACCCTCTGGATCCAACTCACGCGACAAGAAAGACACGAGACGTGGTGGCCCGCCCAGTGCTACTCCCTCATCCTCTCGTTCCTTGCGTGCTGGAGGATCCTTCCATAATAACAGTTCAGGTGGCAGCTCTCGCAACTCTCGAGCTCCATCTCCGTCGTTCAGCTATGCATCTCTGCACGATCCGACAGGTCAAACTTATGACCCACATGCCCCAAATCCAGGTTATTATCCACCACAATTTGCCTTTCCCCCATACTCTCCTCCTGGTCAAGCTCCAACACCTCCGTACTTGGCTCCTCATCCATATTACTCGCAACACTACAATCCTTACCACCCTCCTCCTCCCATCCCCCAGCATAGTCCTGCTGATGGGTCGGTCCCACCTAGTTCTGAACCCTACTCTTCTATGCATTTCCAACCTCACTATGGTTGGGCTCCTCATCCACATCAACAGCCATTGCAGTCGCCGCCGCACGGCGTGCACATGTCGCCACCTCCTCAGCAAACCCAACCAAATACACACCAGATGGGTCCGCCCGGCCCTCCTTTTCCTCCGCCTTCCTCTCAATACCAACCTTTTCCTTCTCCCCCACATGGATATGGATATCCGTTGAATGGTTACTATATTCCGCCGCAGATGCCGCCGCCTCCACCTCAGGGTCCACAACTGCCTCCACCACCTGCTCCCCATATGAACATGCAGTCCCCACCCCCTCAGCAGCAGCAGCAGCAGATGCATCCTAACCCTAATTATGATTTACCTCGACCATTGAACGGAAATCAAATGGGTCATCCAGCCAATGGTCACTTCAATAACCACAGCAACGGTAACCCAAACCACAACCCCAATGGTCCTCGAAATGGACTTGGAAACGGTGTCCTCCCCAACCACAACGGTCGGGCGATGGCGAGGAATAATGCTGGTGCTGGTCCAACCAATGGCCACCTGGGAAATGGAATAATTGGCAATGGAAATATGGGTAATGGAAGAAATCGTGTGCCGCCACCTAATTCTGGACGATCACCCTGGAGTTATGGGCCCGGAATAGGTGGGAATGGGTATAGTGCTCCCATGGGGTCTCATGTTGGAGACGCAGTGGGCCCAAGGTTCAATTCGAGCCGTCGTACTTCCGGAAATTGTAGCTCTGGAGGTAACAGCCGCTCTTCCTCAAATTGCGATGAGGTTTCTTCTACTGTGTGTTTTTCCCTTTTATTTCAGCCATTAGAATGTGTTATCTAACTGCGTCTTTATATTTTCATGCAGTCTTCAACGACCTCCTCTTCTTCGAGACGTACTTATACGTCGACAACATCCTCGCAGCATCCCTTGCCCCCTCGGCCTGACTGGGCTGTTGGGCTTAAGGCTCAGCCAACCTTGGCCGCAACAGGCGGCCGCGCCCACCTCTCTGACCACTCTCTGACCAACTCTCGAACCATGTCGCCCATCTCACCACCTCGCTCAAATTCAAACGGGCACAACTCGCCGATGTCACCTGACATCCCTAGCTCGTCTCAGCACAACGCATCACAAACCATGGTGTCGTTACAGTCAATGGACTTCCCCCCGCTGACAAGCTCGTCTGCGGCCGCCCAGGAGAAAAAGGGTCCGGTGGTGACGGGGGCGTGGGGGAATTCCAGGCCTGTGCTGTCGCCTACAAATGGGAATATCAACAGCTCACCTGGGAATACGAGTGTTACTCAAAGTCCGGTTGCGAGGCAGGACGAAAATGAACGTGGGGTTATTGAGCGTCCATCGCCTAAGGTTTGTGGTTTTTCTGACCCCTCGCACCAGAAAGCTGACTGTTCTCTTTTTTTTTCAGGCTGGAGACGCTTTCAGCCCGAAGATCGTTAGGCGGCCTCCTCCCGTGGCTGTCAATGGTCAAATTTATCCACAACGACCACAGGTACCGCTGCCGCAGCAAGAGCGAACGTCGGCAGCAATAACAAAATGTGATTCAGTGGGTGTTGGACCCACAACGGCTGCAACGTTGGCCGGGCAGGTCGCCGCGATGTCTTTAGGGATCGGGAAGGAGCTCAATGGCGGTATAGAGCAGCAGCAGCAGCAGTCGTCGTATACCACCGCTGTTTCTGGTGCTGAGGAACTGGCATCACTCTCGGCTGTTGTTGTAGCACCCTCCCAGTCGATGTAAAAGCATTTCTTTTGTAGAAAGTACAGTTCTAGTCGGATCTGTCCTTTTTCTGGCCTTAGGCCCTCTACTTCTCGGACTTCCCTTGGTTAATATCTTGTCTTTTTTTTTTGTTCACGTTGTGTTGTCACGAATACTTATATATATCTCTCCCCTGTAATTTGGTTTCCTCCATCGTTGGTATTGATATCGCTCTCGTTGTATGTTTTCGTCTCCTGTTCGTCTCTTTTCAGATAATTATTTTTGATGTTGTTGTTCGAGCTGTAAGTCTTGATACTGACGTGATATGAGCCAGATATGAGCTATAAGGAATATTATAGAGAATTATATTTCCGCCCGGGGTGAAGGCTTTTTGATCCGGTCAAATGCCTTAGAAATATACAAGGCCAAAGAGTTGTTTCCACTTTAGATCGAAACCATTCTTGGCTACTCGTTCACCACCAGTGTGCTCGATGTCCACAACGAAATTGCGACACAGGCCCCAAGTTGAGGAGGAAGACGCGTCTGCACTGAAGCTTGGACCTGGTGCGCTCAACTCCTTTGATTTTCCTATCGAATGTCCGGCTAACATTTCGTGCTTTGGCAGAATTTAACAATGCTGGCTGTCTCCTTATTTCTGAGGTGAAATACCTCCTGGAGAATCGTGATAAAGATGCACCCGATACTGCGTGCGTGCTTTTTTTCGTTTACAGTGTATATTTTGATAAACGATGACGATAATGGCAGTGTGTATAACAAAACCCTTGAATACGTGAAGACTTTTGCCAAATTCAATACCACGGACTCGGCGAGTGCTGTGCGAGAGTGCGTTGACTATTCCCACTTTTGCCATTTTCCATGGTTCTCATTCATTACCTTTGTTTTTTTTTTGATCCTGTTTACCTGTTTAGAACCCTTCGTCGAGAGCCGAATCTGACGCAGTTTGAAACCGCACAAATCGCAAACCTTTGTCCTGCTGATGCGGAAGAAGCGAAGAGCATAATTCCAAGGTAACAATCATGACGAATCTTTCCAACTGCCTTCTCCTATCTGACCTCCACTTCTTCTGGTACTAGTTTAGTCAAGATAGATGATGACCGCCTTCAAGCACTCCTAGAGGAAATACAAACCATGCGAAAATTCCAAACATAAAACTCATTACGTTTCTCCCCCCCCTTAGAGGGTCTCTCTTCCATTTTTTATATGTCAATTGTATTTGTTATCCAATAATCTGTATAATATAACAAACTTTTCGGCACACTCAACCCTCAGTCTCTTCAAGTTGATGCTTGTTCATGTGCGCGTCCTCTTCCACCTCGACGTCGACATCCTCCTCCTCCTCCAACTTCTTTCTTATTTCCCCATTGCTAGGGAAACTCGTCGTGTCGAACACCCGCTTCTCCCTGAATGGGTTGGGACGTTTCTCGCCTTTTACGATAACAGCGGCGTCTGGGATAGCGCCAGTTGGGTTGAGGTAAAGAAGATCATTGCCCGCGTACGCGTCGATAGTCCGAATCCAAGCGTCGAATCTGATTCATCTTGGCATTAACAAGGTGTTGGAAACGATCGGGATGACAACTCACAATCCATCTCGGTCCTCGACTTCACGCATGTTTTTGTAGATAAATTTATCCTTGAATGCCTCCATCTTCTCCCGATGGATTCCAAAATCGATGAGCGGCCGGTAATCAGGGTCTCCAGGTTGGAATTTCTCGTTGATGACTGTCATTCTTTGGTTGTATGAATCAAAGAGGGGCTCTTCGAGGAGCAGACCAAGTGAAGGCATTTTCGGGACGAAGACGTCCCGCTGACCATATAACTTTAGAATTGGTCAGAAACTGGTGTGACTTGAGAGGAAGAAAAAATTCTACTTCGCTGATAACGCGAGTTGGGGTCCCCATTCGACAGGCTAGGACCAAAATGGCCATCATTTTTCGCTGACTCGAAAATTTCAGATTTAAGAATAGGTAGGGGTCAAATGCAACTCACAATCTACAAGGTTAAAATCAGTACTTTTATGGAGAAAAAATAACTTGGTATACACACCTGGTGCAACATGAAACTCTGGCCATGGAAGAGGACGCTGATCCATTCTGTTTCTCCGTAAACCACTGGGTCAGACACCTTTCGCAACGATACATGAATTGAATTATTTTAGGGTTGGTCAGACTCACCTCGATTTTTTTCATGTATCGATTATTGCTACGATCGGTGAAATCCCGACCGACAGTAAAATTGTGAAAATTATGAGTGCCCTCGTATCGCGCAGCCAGCCTCTGAATGGTCTGGACCTGATCTTGGTTCACTCTCCATGAACGTTTTATTGCCAGATCTTCTTCCTTACTATTTAGTTCCTTTCCCTCCCAAAATGTTTGGGCTTGGTCGGGAATTGGCGCTGAGGTCGTGTCTGTAAATTTAGAGGAATACTCTGCCCAGATTTTATGCAGTCCCGAGCCAGGTTTAGGGGGTATCAGCAAGTATGTCGGGAAGAAGTATGTGTACTTTCGGCTTTCGCATACACTAAACGGACAGCAAATAAGCGACATATTGAAACAACTGATACAACATAAAACAACAAACAGTCTGGCGTTAAACGAATTTTGAGTTCTACCCTTCAAAAGTGGAAAAATCAGGACCAATAATCTCAAAGAAGATCAGAAGAACTCACGTATCCCCAGACTCGTATCTCTGGGGGCAATTCTTCGTTGATTCGAGATACAATGTCCTTTACTCCAGGAATAGTGATTATCATCTTCAGAGATACCACATTACCTGCGGCATGAACACCCGCATCGGTGCGGGCTGCTCGCGCAAGCCCTACCTTGATGTAAAGTTAGAGATCAGATAAGTTCTAGAAAACAACCAAACGCACCTTGGTAGGATTGTCAGCATTATCTTGTGATACAGCTCCCACCTTCACGAGCGCGTTGAATAACACTCCTTCAATAGTTCGAGTATGCTCCGGTTGTCTGTACAACAATAAGCATAGGAAAGGCAGGGAAGAGGAACACTTCTCACATTTGCATCCCACTATAACCTGACCCACAGAAACCGAGGAGCAATGCGCAGAGTCGTTTCGGGTACCGCAGTGCTTTAGGGATCGGTTCTCCGTCAGCGGAGATCTGTACTTCCCTCTCGGCGTCTTCTTCATTTCGTGTACGGCGACCACCGCGACCCCGCCCGTTCTTTTTCTCCCCTTTTCTTTTGTCGTGTTTGTGATTTACGTTTCCCTCCTTTTCAGTCATGTTATCCTTATTCACTGCAGCAATTTCGGCAGCGTTGATATGAGACGAACTCCCGGTAATGTTTGTCGATGCAACAGGCTCCTCTTCATCGAGTCGTGGGCGTTTGGAGGGCTCTATCAAATCTTCTGTCGAGCGTTTCCTGGCTGCCAAGCACGCCTCTGGCATTTTTGCAGTCGCAGATAGATGAAGATGCTTGAGGTATATAGGTGGGTGTTGAATTTGTTGTTTAAACGAGCGAGCCAGGAAATTCGATTTCGGCAATGTCGTCAATGACCTCAACAAGGCTACCATATATTCCTGCCTAGGCTAATATTCTTATCAAACGGTGCACAGGAAATAAAAGTGGAAATAAAAACCAGTTCTAAGGCAGTCAAAATTGATTCGGTAGAAGGAATAATTTACAAATTGGTCAAAAATCGGTGATCGTCCTCGGCCCGCCAATTTCTCGATCGCTTCTGAACATGGCAAGTCGCAAGTCGCAAGCAAAGGAAATATTTATGTTTGAAGGTATGAGAGTGGGAGTACGACTCGTTGCTGTAAGCCCGGCACTTAACCATTGAGTGATGAATTTGAATCAACACAACCTGAACTTTTTGTAACTCGCTCCCCCAAGGTGTGAGAGGACTGGTAGCCAAAATGTTGAAGAAAGTGGTATTCCGCTAAGCGCTAAATAGACAACTAATATCCAATGAGTAGATGTACATCTTAGGTAGATTCCTGCATCTTCAGATCCCATAATCTGACAACCTCTTCTTCGCATTTGTTGTAGACGCCAATTAGATCATCATAGATTACCGAGTTTTCTTTCTGAGATCTGGCAACACATCGAAGGCCCATTGCTGCTGCACCTGTCATGTCCTCAAATGTTCCATCTGGATGCGAGAGCTTCCACCAAGCGTATTTAGCCAACAGCGCCCCTCCAGTCGCGGCAGCTTCTTGCGTGGCAGAGACAAATACGTCCATCCCAAAAATATCCTGTTTTGCTAAATCAGTCATGAATGCGGTCGGCAAAGAGGAGCATGTACTTACAGCAGCGATTTGTCTGATAACTGTATTCGCGGATGAACCTCCACTAATCACCAGTCGTTGCAAAGGGGAAGAGCCCTCTGGGAGGATCGCCGCGATACGAGACCGAATAGAAAGAAATTGTGATTCGAGAACAGCTCTGGGGTGTATCGGCGGAGGCAAGTCCTTTTTGAGGAAAGGTGGTTCGGTGGTGTTCTTGGCGAGATTCGTAGTGAAGAAGTATTCGCCTGTCACGTTTGGCGGAATGATTTCAGGAAGTGGGAAGTAAAATCCCATCGTTCCATTACATCCGGGCGGTGTTTGTTCCACTAGCTGGTTAAAAACGTCCCAATTGCCATTGGCAAAGTTGTCTCGGACTTGCTCGCGAGCAAGGGCTCCATTCTTGTAGCAGAGCATGGCAATCTTTCCATGAAAATGGGTTGGGTGAGATAGAAGATGCGAAGTTGTAAATCGCTTGGGCGATTTGATAGACGGTGGAATTGACAGGAGGAAGGTGGTGGAGGTGCCAAGGGAAAGTAAGGCATCACCTGGGGCGGACAGAGAGACAACAGTCGCAGGGTTGTCTCCCGTAAATGGCGCAACAATGCAATCTTGAGACTAATTTTTAGACAACGCTGTGCTCCAGAAGGAAGAAATCCGAATACCTGGACTAAAACCCCATTTCTTAACCCACCAATTGCTCACAACACCTAGATTGGCACCTCCGAGTACCGGTTCCACCCCCAACTTGTCAGCTAAATTTGGGCCGCCACAAATGTTCAACAAAGTGTGATCCCATTTGCAGGTCAAAACGTCCATCAGGTTCATACCGCTCGCATCAGAAACTTCAATAGGTGCAATGTGACCGAGAAATAATGAGGCAATGAAAGAAGACACCAAAGAGATGCGAGCAGTCGCTTCGTAGATCTCCGGGTGCAACCGACGTATCTATCGAACATATCCCGATCAGTTGGGAGTATTCTACAATGTATTTGGCCATCCTTACCCTGGAAATTTGATTACCCGTAAAGCGCTCATATGCCCGGCTTCCTGTACGATCTGCAAGTACGTGGGCACCACCAATTGCGTCCTCCAACCTCTTGCAGTCTTCAGTCGTGGATGAATCCTGCCATATAGGAGCTCTCTGGAATGAGAATGCAGCGGGACACAATTGTTCGGCAAGGTCTTGATTGTCATTTAAATTGGCGAGAAGTTGGTCTGCATTGATCGACCAGTATACAGAGCCATGTTGCTATTCCATCATCAGAAGGTTTAGGTCATTTGAATTTTGCGTATGAAACTCACTTGTCCTGCACCAGAAATCGCAACGATGTCACCGAAATCGATGTGATTATCACGGAGACTTTTGCACAGCAGATCGATAGCTTCTAACCACATTCGTACAGGTGAGGTGACTTCTCCAGTGTCAGGTCCCTTGATAGCGCCATTCGTTGTCCTGTGGTGGGCTAAATCACGATCAAAGTGGACAGACGCTTCGTGTACGATGTTGGATGCTTTGTCGATTATCGTAGCCTTTAATTGCTGGGTGGACAGATCAAGACCTAAAAAGAGAGGCCTGGGTGGTGTTGACATGGTAGTTTGATTTTTGATTCCTATGCCGTCGAATCGCACGTCTACTGAGGTCTTCATACCTGATTACAGCGATATTTGTCCGCGTCCGGTCCGGTTATTTAATGGCCACCACAATCACAGAGTTTCTTGAAACGGGTGAAAGGAGTGAGAGGTAAATAAACTGGGTGACCGTGTAATCTCTCCCATCATATGGCGGAGAAGGGAAAATGCTGAGGACTGAGTTCAGAGGGGTGGCGGATATAAATGGTTTTTAGCTGTTAGCTTGATTTTAGTTTGGGTAAGGATAAGTACTTAGGAGAGCACACATATTCTCGTGAATCTCGTCTAAGGCCCTACTGGACGCTGATGTAATCAATCAGCTGTTGGTCGCGCACCTACCCCGCCGGGCCGCATGGACTCCTCTATGAGGCGTAACAACATTGTATATAACACCTTTGAGCTGATTCCATCGCTAGCAATGCAACCAGTCGCGCGTTTGTAAAGGACACGGTGCTACTGGCCGCCATTGTCAATATATCATGTCACATGAACATGCAACCGAATGTGCTTCAGCGCGTGTGCGAATCCATTTACTCCTTCATAAACCCAAGCATGTCATCTTTAGGAGTGTAACAAAACGTAGTGGTAAATTATTTATGCTCCAAGTACATCGCTATAGTGGAATAAGTAAATACTTTTGGGGCGAGTGGGAAGAATACAAAAAATCAAATAGCGATGTCACTGAAGAAAGAAACCTCCCCAGTACAATCACCACTAAAAAGAAAGTATCAATGAGGCTATATATTCCACAACATAAAGATCACTTACACCACCAGACGGTGTTCACCCTCCATACGATCCCCAAGACTAAAGTGTCCAATGTCCGAGTTCACTTCAGCAACTATCCTCCCATTCTGTGGATCACTAGTATCCCTGATCACCCTCGTTGGATCAGGAGCTGCCTTCATTGGATCCCAAAATCTTACACAGCCTATTCGAACGTCAGTGGATGGAAAGATGAAAATTAACAAATCTCCAGCACATGACAAGAAGTACCTGGCAAGAGATTCACATACCGTCTTCGCCCCCAGTAACAAGGCCTATCCGACTTGTTAGTTCTGACTGTACCCACTGGGCTTTCACAACACCGTAGACCAATGTCTGCGATGCAGCCTTCGACTCGGTAGAGTGAGCATAGTCAAAAATGACTCCTTTGCCGAGGTATCGCACATCATAAACATGAATGTGATTGTCGTTTCGTGCCAATGAAAGGTAAACTCCGTCAGGGCTGAACATTGCATTAGTTACTTCACCGTCACAGTGACCTGGAAAACTGTCAAGGCTGATAGTCGTTGTCGCTGATTTGTGTTGGCGTGCAACATCATATAGACGCAGAACATGGCTCCGTTCTGGTCCACGAGTTGACAGTGCCAGTGTCATTCCTAGACAAAGATATGTTGGAACTTCAGCTTGTCAAAATTCAGACATTTAAAATTGACCATCGAAGGCGAGACTCATTGTGTCACCAGCTTCGGAAGCATCGAACTTGTAGATTTGTGTTTCATGCTCGACATCATAAGCGGAATGTATCCCATCAAATATTCCATGGTCAATCGGCTCAGAAGAAGCAAACAAATGTTGTGAGGTTGGTCGAGTGCCCCATACCAGTGAGCCCACAATATGATCTTTGTGGGAGTGGTGGTTATAGCTGCGGGTATGCTCGTACGTGTTCTCAAAAAGAGAATAAATGTGAAGCCTTCTGAAAAAGTAGGAATCAGGCTGAGTATGCAGATTTAAAAGACGGGAAGTCACTTTTCCCCAACTGCCAAAATCGACGATGAAGGTTTAAATGCCAAATCATGAGGAACACGATTCAATGTCCCAAGAGTGGAGCATGTCCAAGAGGGTACAATAAGTTCACCATCCATACTATTTGGATCTGCTTCTGCCTCCTCTTCATCGGGCGGTGACCAAATCCGCAATTTGCGGTCTGCTCCGGTGGACACAAAGGAGAGCCTGGTGGGATCAAATTTCACGTCATGAACAGCATAGTGCTTGATTATCCCATGCTTGTTGGCCTGATGACCAGTCGGTATGTCGAGCATACCATTAACATTGTAGGTGATTAGTGACCCCTTCCGATTATACGGATTGGACTCTTCTGCTAGCATAATATAGTTGAGTTGGCACTGAAAATCACTAGGTCATACCATCTGGTTCATCAGGGAGGCCGCCTATAGACCCACTGGCAATAACTGTCCAGGGCCCCTTCTGTTCAATCCTATTGATAGCTGAAGGAATTATATGAAAGTAAGGAACCTGAATACCATCGATCGTAGATTATGACAATCTTACAGCCGGGAGATTTTTTGAATGAACGGGAACACTTCAGCTCAGATAGACCATAGTCTAAAGGCCACCTTGTTTTTTTGTTCCCCAGAGGTGATTTCCAAGCGAACGTGCAGATGGGAGGGCGAGGTTTATGTATTTGGTGCGAAACCTAGAAAACCTTCAGCTGGATATACAGTGGAGAAGCATAACTTCTCACCTGATTCCAAATGAACTCTGGTGCACGACTGCTCAGTGGATTACGTTGTGGGTAAATTCTCGAGGTATCCGGGTGTGATTTTCGAGGAGGGGGTTTCCAAAGTTGGGCAGTATCAAGCTGGTTTGGATCATCGGGGACTTCTTGAACTTTCTCCAATTTGTTCCGGTTTATTTTTATCGGCTTCCACTATCGTTTCAAAGTAGTTAAGATTTGTAGTGTTGTCAGAGGAACTGAAATTAGAAGTACCTGATCAGAATCATTCAAGTCAGGCCCATCGGATTCATCTTCATCTGTCGACTCTAGCTCAGGGCTAGGAAGGGGTTCAGGACTAGGAAAGGGGTCGGGAAAGTGAAAGGTGATAGCTTCTGAATCAGAGTCTGATATTTCAATAATAGGATTAGCAGGTTTTTGTACTTTCAGTTTCTAGACAAAAGATATCAAGATGAACAGGCGAGGATGAGAATTTGGCAAACCTTGGTTGGATGGGCGGCTAAGACTTCCTCTCCATCACTAGCGAGTTCTATAACTATTGGCCGTTTTTGCGGACGGCTTGGAGCAGCTACATGCGTCCTTTGTCGCTTGAATGCTATGTTGTCTTCAGTGGCAGAGTCCGACGACCTCTTCGAGGATGTTCGGGGTTCTGGTACATCTTTGCTGGACCCAGGAATGGGTGTCTGGGATGCGGCATGGCCAGAAAGATGGGCCATGGATGATGTCGGAGTAGGATGTTGATGTTCGAATCTCCTGCGCTTCAGCGGGGTGGCGGGTGCTGGTATTGGTGGTGTCCCCGACAGAGAACGTTTCTGCGGAGAACAGAAAAGGTTCGTCAATAAGATTCATAACTGGTGAGAACTGTTCTTACCATGCGAAGGTCGTGGATTGCAGGAGCAATTGCTGAAGCGTGACTTATCCGTTCGGGATGCCGTTGGATGGGGGCTCCGGTTGAGCTCACACGTGGTTGAGGCGCACTTGAGGTTGAAGTAGATCTTTGCCCTGCACGATCTTCATTCTTCTCCTTTCCCTTCCTCTGTCGAACACCTTGTCTGAATTCTTCGGCGTTGATGGGAACCACCGATTCTGGGTCGTACCCATATTTGACTTCCTGTTCCTTGACAAACAATTCGACATCGATTACCCTGGATTTCGATGAGGAGGACATATTTATGTAGGTGCAACAATCGGTCTTGTTGCCGTATTGTCACAGGCGCGTGACATAAAACCGCGTGATCGAAGTGACAAGTCCTTTCTCAACTTGTCGATTCCCATTACCAGTTCTCCACGCCAAGATGTCGGGAAATATCGCTGATTACCTTTCTAAACAAATCTTCATCGAGAGGAACATTGTGCGTTTTATCACATTTGATTATTTCCCTAACTCATTCCCTCTCAGGTCACATATCGTTCCCTCAGCCGAGAGTTTGGGATACATGTTAACACAGCCAAGACGTGTGTTCTTTTTGCTTCTCCTCGTGAAGTAGTTAATATTTCATACCTTTAGTGAACTCGCAAACTACCATCACAATGGGTCCTTTTCAACACCTGACCAACGCTCTGTTGCCACGTTCTTGCTCAGCGGTACAACTAGAAACGATGCTCGATACCCGGAACCGGAACGTGATGATGAAGATTTTGATATGGATACTACGCAAGGTGGCGAACAAGAAGAGCAGGAAGATGATGGGGAGTATGTGCCCCATACACAGATCACCATTGTAAACGAGAGAGATCTTGAAGGTGTGTTGCATCATCCGCAGTGTAATATCATATGGTGACCTCCCCCCAGAAGCAAAGTCTTCTTATGATAAGGTAGACTGCATTCATATATATAGCCTTTCGCCGGCGCCCCTAAATGTTCGTTCTGCTATTTTCTTCAATCTCTTCGCGTAACCCCTGCCATCTAGGATGCTGGTCTGCTTTGCGGCACGACAGACTTCATCAGAAGCACAGATAAGGAGAAAGGGCAAGAATTTTCAGCTAAGGTTGGACGTGTAGTTTTTTCAGGTATTAAGGTGAGTCTCGTCAGTATCATTGAGCGCGCCTTATAAATTAAATGCCACGCCAACAGATGGGCGTCTTGAAGAAGAAAATTCAACCACCTGTTGCTGGTCCATCCAAGCTAAAACCCCATCCGGCTCCTGAATCCAAGATAACAACGGATCTGGATGCCAAAAACAAGCCTGCTGTTGCTGACAAACCGAAGGAGAAACCCAAGCCAACAGGAAAGCTTGAATTTTTCTCAAAACCCAAAGCAGCGGTGAAAGTAGTCAAGAAAGAGGGTAAAGAAGCGGTTATCGTCAAGAAAGAGGAACCGGAGGTCGATACAAAGAAGAAACTCTTCTTTTCGAAAGAACCTTCCAAGGCCCTTCCAAAAGCCCCTTCAAAAGCTCATTCGCCAGCCCCTAGTGCGGCAATTGCAAAGGATAATAAGGAACCCTCTGTGAATATCCTTTGCCTTGAAATGGTCTCAACACTAATCCGCCGTTAACAGAGGGGAGTGAAACGTAAATCATCAGTTGGACTCGAACCGAGGGGAACGTCACCTGCAAACCCTGTCATTGCAAAGGTTGAGAACACATCAAGGAGTAAGCGCAGAGTCGTACTTTCAGAAGACGAATCGGATAGTGTCTCTACCAAACGTTCCGCCCGAAAGTCGAGACCTAGTTTCAAGACTGTCGAGAGCGCCGACAACTCTGAGGCTGAGCGTGAGGCAAGGGCGCTGATGGACATTGATGATGGTATTTCCATTTTGCATCGCCACGCAGATGTCAACACGACTGAATGATATTCTTACAGATGAAGTCGAAAAGGTGTCCCGTGTCCCATCCACCAGTGTCAGCAGCGCCAACGAACCCGACGACGATGAGGGTGATCAAGATTCTGAAGCTCTGGAAGGCGGAGATGTCAACATGGAAGATATACCCAAAAAACCAGCAACGAAAAAGAGAAAGTCAAAAGCCAGCATTCCAGTCGGGCGGAATGGATTGAAAAAAAGAAAGGTCACCAAAACCAGAAGAACGGTCGACGCAAATGGGTACATGCGTAAGTTCTGCTTTAAGAATATGACCTGAAATACACTCATTTGTTTTTTGGATTTCAGGCAAGGAGGATTACTCGGATTGGGAATCTGTAGATACAGACGCCGAACCAGAACCTCCTGCAAAACCCAAAACAAAACCCAGAGCGAAGGCTGTCTCTGTCAAGAAAGAGATCAAGAAAGAGAGAGAAGAGGAAGAGGAGTTGCCGCCACCACGTCCTGTGAAGGGAAAAGACCCTTCATCCATGGAGGCGGAATCAAAGAAGGCACCAATTAAACCAACCGCTGCTGCCAAACCAAGACCTGCGGCAGCATCAAACTCCAAAACGCAGAAAGGAAAGGGAATTCTCAATTTTTTTGGACCCAAAAAGACTTGATACCTCGAGTATTGCAGAGTGGAGATTTGTGGTCGCTATTACTTATACATACAATGAATACTAAAGTAAAATTTTAGTTCATCTATCTAGCAGCCTGAGATGGTCAGTGAGATCTCCAAGCCACGGGCAGCTTAATGTCAGTTTTGAGATGACGACAGATGTCGAGATATCTGGGGTCTGTCTCTTCAGTAATGTATCCGTGCCTCAGCAAGAAATCGACAATGGCTAATGCAGAGGTGGATTTGAATTTCCGATCGAGAAGATACTGAAGCGTGTCATCGACATTGAGCAATTCAAACTTTTCCACTTCACCGTCCAAGGCGTTGATCCGGGGGGTGAGAGAGCCGTCGTGAGGTAAGGGGAGATCGAAGAGGTAATACATCCCTGGGAGAAGCCAACCTCCTGGAGAACGGTTCGGAAATGGCAGCACACCAACTGGGCGAATGAACCGCTGCACATAGTCCTGGTCAAGGAGTGCCTCTTCTGCTGACTCGCGAATAATGGTCGCCATCGCAGACTCTCCGAGTCCCATGCCTCCACCAACGGTCACGTCAAGCTTGCCAGGCCACCTGAAACCAAGCTAGTCTCGATACCTCTTCAAAGGTTTCAATTCACTCACGTTCGTTTCATCAACGATCGACGGGGTATCCATAACTTTACTCGACCAGTTGTGGAATCGTGGGTATAGGCTACAAAATAAAATTTTAGCAATTTCAAAACGCTTAGTATACAAACTATCCAGACCTATAAGAAGAGCACCAAAATTCACCAGTCCGAAAAGAGGAAGGGCTGCCCGTTCAATAGCAAAAGCGATGGGATCATTGGACATATTGGCCTCTGAATCCTGTGGTGGATAAGTGTACACAGGGTATGCTTCGTCGCTCCAACCTGAAAATCAGTAATGTTGCTGGTTCTAATTCCTTTTGTTGAAAAGCACGAACCTCTCAAGATTTCTTTGAATAAATTCTGTTTCCTCCAATCAGACACGATCCTCCCCATGTGCATCGTGCGTGTATACTTCCCCCCTTCGTTGACCCATGCCGCAAAGGCAACGGATTTGAGACGCTTTGGATAGTCCTTGGAGTAGCGAAGGTCCCAGGGTGATGCAGACCCGGAGATAAGGTGCTTTTGGTGGTCTCCTTCTAATGCCAACGCAACCTGCTGGCGTATGAAGCCAATGGGTTTTTCTCGGTGATGATGGGAAATGAGCAAAGGCAGTACAGTTTCTTCATTCACGGAGTCCCCACTTGCTGTTCGAGTAGCTATGATATGGTCCAATTCGGATTGCCATCGGCGATGGGGGAGGACAAGGTTGTTGCATTCATGGATCAATGGGAGGATGCTGTGGTGACCGTTGGGGAGCCTGAGTGGTTTTACTGTTGTATGGTACGAACAAAGAGCATTTCTAGGAATTCTGGTGGGGTAGGTTAATAAACAGACAGCTCCGGAGCGAGGTGATGAGTTTTTGAGCAAGGAACAAGAGGCTTGCATCGTGGTGCAGCGTAGTCGTTTTTTTGTGTGGAATTAAATGAACAACGGTTGTATCAAAGGAAAGTAGTAGAGGTATTCATAGATCTTGCTCGAACGCGATGAAGGATCATGTAGTTCACTATAAACATAAACAAGGACGGAAGAAGGGCCATGTATCTGTATGAAATAAGGTTGCAGTTGGTGTCCCAGTAGGAAGGCAAATGACTTTTATTTCGGGTCAGCGCGATAGCACAATTGCATTGGAACAAGACGATGTAAGAAAACACGATAGCGACAAATATGCAAGGACGAAAACAGCGAAAAGAAAAATCATGTCATACGTAAAAAAAGTTCCTCGAAAAACATCATAAATAATTCATATCCTTTGTCCACGTCGTTCTGAACTAACCTTGCCAGTCCTTCCGCGCTCGGCCTCTCTGGCCTTCATTCTTTGTTGTCGGACATCCACCATAATTTGTCGACCGACAGGTGACATCTCTGATGACGAAGCAGGGGAGGGGGTCATGCCTACAGGTGGATGGAACATCGCATTTTCTACGACGCTGCGCAACAGCGAGCGCGAACCAGTTGTGTTTGAGCGAAGAGGTGTGGAAGGAAGTTCATTCCTCACAGAAAGGCTCAACTGGTTCTCCTTCCTCTGGCCCCCAGAATTTGGTGTGATGTCTGCCTTTACATTCTTGAGTATGTAATCCTGTTGTTCGCTATGAGTTAGGGAAGCGACGGACGTTTGAGAAGAGCTACGGCGGTGTGTTCGCGACCTTCTTCTGGGAGGGATCGAGGTAAATGGATCGGATATGGGGTGTGGATTAGAAGATGAGTTGGAAAGCTCGACCAAGGCAGATCGCCTCCGCTTAACACTTCCAGATGAAGACTTGCGAGGAGGCGCGCGTGGCCCTCGCGGAAGACCAACAGGGCCTTCACGGTTTGTGGAAGGTGTGGGGGCAGTCACAATGACACGGGTTGGTCCAGTCATAATAATCTTGATTTCATTCTGTTTCGTTTCTTGTTGGTTGGCGCCTTGCATGGCAATGGTCTGGGAATCTCCGGTTAAGTAGTGCACAGGTCGTGGGGTGTGAGAGTGGTGGCTATCATCGGAGAAGGTAGAACGAGGGCATGGAAGCTCTTCCCCGTCGTTGGGAAGGTGACCTTTCTCCGTTATGTCTGAGAGAGGTCGTGAATGTTTTGGGGTAGCGTCCGTCATAAGTACAGGTGTCACAGAGAAATTTACGGGGGGGGCGTTGAAAGCAAGGGCCTCAGAGTCAACATGAGTGCTATTTTCGTCCGATGGTGAGCTGAAGCAACTCGGCAGTTCCGGGAGAGACCTGTCTAGATCCTCAGGCGCCTTCGATTGCTTACTTCGGGTCAAGAAACCAAAAATCTGAGAAGCTCGTTGGGGTGTGCTTGGATCGCTATTTTGATAAGGGCTGTTGACCTTTCTAAGGTCGTCCATGTCAATGTCAGAGAAATTCGTAATGGTGCTGACTTCGACTTCCATGGAAGAAATGGCAGGATTATCGAAGGTACTGGTCGAGATATCGCCTTCAGCGAAGGAAACTTCAGGTTTCAAGGCTTCGGTGCAAGATTGAGGAGTTTTCGGTGCCCACAGATCCAGGGAAGAACTGGAAGAAGCGGTCTCAGTCTCGCTGTTAACGAGACAAAAAAGAGTAAGATTTTATCCCCCAGATTTCAAAATGGGAAGCAGGTGACCTACGCTAAGAATCGCTCGGCCCATGAAATGTCCCCTTCAACACTCCCACTGTTGTTGCCATTTCGCGAATTCAAGCTGGATGGAGCACCAAGAAGCTGGCGCAAGGTAGATCCATTGCGATGAACTTGCGCTCGACCTTCTCTGGGAGGGGAGGGAGGACTGTTGGAAAAGGCATTCGCAGAGAGTTTCCCATGTTCGTCATAAAGGTCGATGAGGCTAGCTACAGATGGGTCTGAACGGAGTCGGAGCACTCGACTGTCTTCAGTTGGCAATAAAGAGTTACGCTTCTGCTTGGAGGGATTTTCTTCGGAATAATTTAGGTCTCGATTGGCATATGGAAACTCGGTGGAGGCGTGTCGCTTTCGTTTGTGAACGGTAACATTGTAGGTCCCTCGCTGGTTCAAAGAAGTGCTCGCCAGGCTAATAGTTGAAGATGCCGGGGTATGAATAACTCTGTTTATGGGATGTGCTGTAATGAAGGCCGGCTGTTTAGAAGAAAGAACAAGATAATATACAACAATCGCTTACGCAGAGGCGGTAACGTTGCATAATTCAGCTCAGTATTTTCTACAAAGCGAGCGGATGATGACCTGAGGAGACGACTGACGGCAGCTTCGTGCTCTTCGTCATCGACGGTACGCACTTCAGACCAAGGCTGCTCCGGTATGGGAGTATTATGGACGATTGGTGGTCGTTGTTTCTTGCTTTTCTTGCTTCCTAAAGAGAATAAGCGTTTAAGCAGACCCATTTCAAGTTCAAGGAGTGTGATGAAAAGGAATGTGGTGGGTGAACTGAACCTTTACGCGTGAGGACAAATTCCTATCAGTTGAACTTGTGCCAAACAAGCACAACGCGCTCATGCACGTGACACTATAGAACTCTTGGACAAACTCCATGCCGTCACGAACCTTCTCGGATCTCCGGACACTTACGAAAATGCACCCTCAGCTGGTCGAGAACGCTGGCAGCGTAGCCAGAGATTTTTGCATGCTTGAACGAAACATACTTTCCCATTTAAAACTCGCCCTTCTGCTGTCTTTATTATCTTCCTCCCTACTTCTCCAAACACGCCTCATACCCGGAAGGGAGGAAGAGCACGATGCAACTAGCGAGATACCTCTTGCATGCTTCCAATTTCTTGCTGCAATAGCTGCCATATGTGCTGGGGTATGGGAGTACTATACCGGGTATTGGGATTTCAGGAAGATGAAAGCACTTTTAACTGCCGATAAGTCAGTTTTGTTATACTCTCAAAATATTCTGTGGGTTTGATCGAATTTCCTTTCTCCTCAGACTTCATCTCATTATCATGGGCTGTGTCGCTGGCGTCGTATTTGGAACTTGCATTGTCCTCCTGGTGTAGGGCATTGAAGGGTTTGATTGTATCAGTATTTGTATCAGTGTGTGGTCAGCTCTCTCCACTTGATGTAAACTAACTACCGACAGTAACTCTCCTCACTTCGTCGAATACACCTCAAGCATCACGATGTCATACGACAGATATCATTGTTCTTTGCTTTCTCGAACGCAGATAACAGGGTTGTGCATAAAGAAGAAGTAATGCCAGCCGTGCGTATGAAGCCCCATGTATCTAATTTCTGTAGCTTTTACCTGTTTAACATTCATCGGACGATAGCACCCACGGGATTGCGCTGATATGGATATTAAGGGCCTCTTCGAGCCTCATCTTTTAGCCAACCGACTGTAAATGACCTACTTATCGTCACCTCTGAAGTATGCATGACCTGACGCTTGACTTTTATTTGGAGCCAGCGTAGGACACTGCTTTATCCCGAGCGATCGGACGAGCGATGTGATGTCCGATCCCTGTGCGGACGGAGGGTACCAAATTCTGTTCATCTTCGCAGATAGAAAGCCAAAAATTTGACCGGATGTTCGATCCAAACTGGATGCAGAAATGGGTGTTCGCCACTAAAATCGTATATTTGTACCTCTGAGTTTTCTTTGCGAGTGATCAATTTTCTACCCTACCGCCAGAACCTCATGCAAAGTTGCAACCATTGCTCGTCGGACGTTTCATCAGGAATATACTTTTAAGGTTAAACCTCGCAATCGGCATCGCTGGAGCCTCAATCTGGCAACCTAGCTTGGGTATCAGCTTGTCGACCACTGGCCGGATACTAGAAACCTACATGGGCCGGCCTCGGGAGGTGGACCTGTGGTCATTACTATTAGCCTTACAAGCGGATGTAACAAACCTTCTCATTTTAAGGTGGTTACAAATATGTTTTATCGGTTATGCGGACAGGACAACCTCTAAAATGGTAGTTCAGATCCCTAAGCGGACGGCACTGGTGAAAAATCGCCCGTACATACAGTAAAGTACTTACCAAAATTTGGATCGGACAAAGCCGTGCCAGCGTGGCCTAAAATGGGAACTGTTGATGGTTCGATCTTTATATATTTTTGAGCAAATTGAACCCCAGGTTCATTCCACTTTTTATCATACCCACCCGTCCTTCATCTGCTCTTTTCGCGACTCTGACAGGAATACACAATGAAAATCACCCAAAAAATACAACAGTCCCATAAGGAGGACAAGGTCTGGTGGTCGTTCGAGTACTTTCCTCCCCGGACTGCCCAGGTATTTCATCTCCATTTAAGGCCCTTCCTCATCTTTTGATGATGTATTTTCGATGGACTCTAGGGTTTGCAAAATCTTTTGGATCGCATAGAACGTATGCGAGCACTGGGCCCCGAGTTCATAGATATTACGTGGTAAGCCTGTTATTCAGATTTCTAGCCGAGCCATCTTTGACAGCATTTTTCCTTCAAGGAATGCTGGGGGTAGAACCTCCGACCTAACGTCGGAAATGGTGAAGACATGTCAAGGTCTAATTGGAATAGAGACGTGCATGCATTTGACATGCACCAATATGCCGAAGGAAAAAGTTGATATTGCTTTGAAAGTGTGTGACGGCTTAATAGGCCTGATAAAGTTGACTCATTCCCCCTGCGGTAGGACGCAAAACAACATGGCTGCCGAAATGTGCTTGCATTGCGCGGAGATCCTCCTCAAGGAAAAGACGAATGGGAAGCAGTCGAGGGTGGTTTTGTCCACGGGATCGATCTCGTCAAGCACATACGTCGCGAATACGACGACTATTTCGATATCGCTGTCGCTGGTTTCCCCCAACACATGACTCTTCCCCCAGAGGAACGTGACAACGAAATTAGATGGTTGAAGGAAAAGATTGATGCCGGTGTCAGCTTCATCTTCACTCAGATGTTTTACGACGTCCAACTTTTCATCGACTGGGTGAAGGCCATTCGTGCTGCAGGTATCACAGTTCCAGTCGTACCTGGAATTGCGCCTATTCAAACATGGAACGGCTTTCAACGCGCTACAAGTCTCGCAAAAATTGGGATTCCTCAGGATTTCCTCGACGTCCTAGAGCCAGTCAAGAACAACGATGAGAAGGTTCGCGAGATTGGAACGAAGCTTGTGGCAGATATGTGCCGAAAAATTCTAGATGCAGATATCGGGGTTCGGGGTCTACATTTCTACACCATGAATCTGGAGAGGGGTACTAAGATGTTACTGGAGGAGTTGGGTCTTGTTCCCAGAATCGAGACCATTAAGCCACTTCCCTGGAGACAGGTACGTCTTTCTCTCGAAATCTCCTTTCGTTTTCTCAATAAACGATTTCTAGTCTCTTACCCCCAGCAGACGACAAGAAACAATTCGCCCAATCTTCTGGGCCAACAGGACGAAGTCTTACATCTCTCGCACCGAAAACTGGGACGAATATCCCAACGGTCGTTTCGGAGACTCACGCAGTCCGGCCTACGGTGAACTCGATGGCTATGGCGTTTGGATCAAACAAACGGCAAGTTGCGCTTCAATGTTCAGCCTGATACCCTTCATAATTCTCTTCTTTTGATTAGAAAGAGGATGCTCTCAAACTCTGGGGCCACCCAACCACATTCTCTGATGTTTCATCTCTGTTCGCAAGCTTCTGTTCTTCAAAATTGTCAGCATTGCCATGGTCAGATCAGGCACCTTCAGTGGAGACATCGGTTATCTCGAAGCAACTGGCCCAAATCAACGAGCTTGGTTTCTTGACAATTAACTCTCAACCAGCCGTCAATGGTGCCAGGAGTAACGATAAGGTGTTCGGATGGGGCCCAAGCAATGGTTATGTTTATCAAAAGGTGACGTTCTGCCATTCTTCTTCTTAACCCCCGAGTTACTTATATGGTACACAGGCATATCTTGAATTCTTTGTCAACCCAACTCTCCTTGAACTGCTTCTGACCCAAATCGAACGGGACGGTAACATCACGTATTATGTCATTAACAAGCGTGGCGATCTCCGTACCAATACCCATTCAGACGGCCCAAATGCAGTGACGTGGGGTGTCTTCCCAGGCAAAGAAATCGTCCAGCCAACCATTGTAGAGGCAGTCAGCTTTATGGCCTGGAAGGTAAGCAAGTTTTTCGAAAACTCTATCTGGTTGAAGCTGGACACTTTTATACAGGACGAGGCCTTTGAACTGGGTACACAATGGGCCAAACTTTATGAGCACAACTCACCCTCTCAGAAACTTATTTCTGAGTTCATGGATACATCTTTCCTCGTCAATGTCGTGCACAATGACTTCCACGACCCGGATGCTATCTTTAGACCTTTCTTTAAGGCGGGCGCTGAATACCTGGCCTCCAAGCCCAAGACGACTGCTGTCAACGGCCACTAACGACTTTAATATCGATATCTTCTTACATTCACCAGACTCACCACTCCAAAAGCTGCTCCCTCTTATTTCTAGATTCGGGTTCAACCCCCGTTATCTTCAGTCATTGCCATGGGTTTCAGTAGACCAGTGCTCCCTTACTCACGATCTCCTAACAGCATTCTCTTCCTTATCAAGACGTACTCATACTCATTCTCTGCATCAACTGCATTTATCCATAAAGATATCCCATTGCATTTATATGACATTAGTTACTGTATAACGGAATTACACCTAACGTTTCACTTATGATATACAGTACAACACATCGTTCGAAAGATATCACAACCAAAATTTACATTAATTCAGAGAAGAAAAAGTCATTATTCATTGGCGGAGGCCCAGCTACGAGACCACTTGGAATTTCGACCATTTCTCCGGATAGATCTGGCGGGGAAACAACACCGTTAAATAACGAATTGACTATTGCGAAAAGGCACAAACCGAGCAATTTAATTTTTAGTCCTATTTCCGTAAGAGCCTGAACAAACCCAGCCGTTTCCTTGGAAGATACATGCCCTCCATCCCTCCGGAGCATATTCAATCCGTCTGTCCAATCAGCCCACCGCGATTGATCAGGAGCAATCTGATCCGCAAGAGATCCCTCGTGTGCGCTTAATAGTGAGAATGAAAGTGGAGATGGAACCGAGGCTGAAGCTGGAGGGAGGTCGTTTTGGTCTCGCAATACATTCGGAGGAGGTGCACAGATACCCGTGGCGATCTCACTTATTAAGGAAATGTCGATTCTCTCAGGGAGATCCTCGAGCCCATTGCGGACAGGAAACTTGACTGCACTGTCAACGTAGTGCAAGTACTTCATACCGGTATCCTGTGAAGAATTAAATTAGTTGGTGTTTTATGCATATTGCTAAATTCGATCTACCAGTCTCATGAAACGCCAAGGCCGACTTGGCCTTCGGGCAGCCTCCCGAGGAGATGATTGTGGGATGGCATTCACGAACCAAGCACCTTGGAGTAGACACTGTATTCTTTGCTGCCTCACGAATTCGAAAGACTCCTTGTAAAGTTTGGCACGGAGATTTCTTTGAAGCAATGAGCATAAAATTATTTGATGCGAAAATGGATGACATACCGCACGGGTACCTTGCTCAGTAAGTCGTCTTCGAGCTCCAGTTCTTTCATTTGACGGTCTCTAACGGCACGATATTCGCATTCAATGAAGTCATGCTCAACTTCATGCCACGGGCGGACATTTTCTCTGCGGAGTGCAACCTTGACCCTACGGAAGAGTAAGACAAACAGCTGCAGGGCGTAGAGGCAGCAACTTACTGGCTGCGAACCAAGGCGACTACACGAGTAAAATCTCCCGTCGCGGCTCCACTTTCACTCCACATGCGGATAAAGAAGTGAGTGGCGAGTGAATGCACTTTAGGAAAATCAAGGAAGAATGGTTGGAAGGTCGTCGATGTTGAATCTTGTTGCATACTGTAAGTTTCAACACGCGCCCAAAAGAAAATACAACACACATCCTGGGGCAAATATAGCCCAATGCTCTGATAATAACTCGACTACCTCATTGGATGCTTTCGCAATAGGACACCTCCGCTCTTCAGGCCTGCTCAATTGTTCAAGAATTACCTGCAGGATTTTTTAACATTGCACTTGTGGATATAATTTACGACACGGACCTTGGAAAAATCGGGATCACTCTCGACGAATTTTTTCTGTACCAAATTAATTATGTGAATAAGGGTCAACTTGGAGTAAAACAACGCACCAAGCACTCCAACCCAAGCACGCCGACCTCGCTGAATTCCTGAATAATATCCTCTGTATCAAACCCAAGCTTGCGCCATTTCAAGACTTGGCCACTGGAGTCTACATCTTCCTCGAGTTTACTCCAGGCCCAAATGGACTTGAGAGCGGCAGCGTGGGTCTCATCTTCATCAGAGTCCACAAGTGTTGTCTTCTTGCGATAGGTAACACGGACGATGTTGGCTTGGAAGTCCAAAATACAGGAAGTTAGGTCTTCAATAGTGTGAAGAGACATCAATCGCTTAGGGGAAAAAATAAATCAAAAAGTGGGCTCAAACACAGGTGAATCACCCACAACCACAGCTTTTCTGACGTTCAATCGTTCCAATTCTGAGATGAACTCTTCCCATCTCGTATCACTCGCATGGGCAAGCAGTGAGTTTATAAGCATCATACTGTAAGGCAATAAAAGTTGGCTTCAACCAAAATATTGGTTAGATCAATTAGAACGCGAACCTGTATTGTGCCATTGCTGTGTCAGCACTTCCAAGTCGATTCACCACTGTCTCCAATAAACCACGTTCTTTCCTCATTTGTTCGAATACGACTTGAAATCCGTATCGATATATGGATCCTGGCGGGGCATTCGGGAGACTTCGGCTAGAACTCGCCAATTGTGGTCCTGGAATACTGGAAGGGTCTGCTTCGACCAGTTTCTTGAGAATGGCAGTGGCAGGGCGACAGACGTTGATCAAGGATTGCGGTGAAGATAGAATCTGAACCACTCTCAATATAAATTCGTTGCTCAAATCCGCCCACCCATAATCCAATTCCATCAAATTCTGCATGGCAGCCAATGCATACTAAACCCAAGTAAGTGTCTGTTTGGAATGGACGATATGAGCCAATTACCGCCAGGGTATTTCCAGTGGCTGAGAAAATGACATTGACGAGCCCAACTAGGCCGTTATGATCCAGAAATTCGTGAGCAAAGGCTTCTTCCTGGAGACACGTCAAAAACGCTTCAGGTATCAAAATAGATAAGACGTACGCGGATATATTTCTGCAGAGAGAAGAGGTCCATTTTGATGTTCTTGTCATTTATGTTCCGTAGTTTCTCGGCAGTTTCTCTTGCTTCACGAGCTGGTGCATTAACGAGCCTGTGCTCTGGATTTAGTTGACAAAATTTGAGGCCTCCTTTGAGCACTCACTTC
>Ga0307517_10001770_pt1 | contig 35551 bp, 20 predicted proteins | sample 23_EM_MG_FD_194515 | JGI IMG/M metagenome (GOLD analysis project Ga0307517, IMG submission 194515) | Populus trichocarpa ectomycorrhiza microbial communities from riparian zone in the Pacific Northwest, United States - 23_EM | ecosystem: Host-associated > Plants > Roots > Unclassified | place... | reverse complement strand
AAGAGTGTGGCGTCGAAATCCTAGATTGATCTTTGTGGCGTCCAGATCGGCTTATCAAAGTATCATTCTAGTCTATCCTCCATCTTATTTACCTTGAAATCACTATAATCCAGCCTAAACACCAGAAGAAAGACAACACAACCAGACCCATCCTTCATCCATTTTCGTCAGATTTATTGTTGCCGATTTTCGAATCATTCACGGCACATCAAACGATGTGCAATGCATATGTGATAAATGCATAACTTGTAGGAAAGCAAAGTCTATGACTCAACCACATGGCCTGTATACCCCTTTACCTGTACCGAAAGAACCATAGGTAGACATTTCGATGGACTTCGTCTTAGGTTTACTTAGGTCAAAACAGGGTAGGGATTCCATCGTTGTAGTTGTTGATAAGTTTTAAAGATGGCACACTTCATTCCATGTCATAAAACCGATGATGCAACTAACATTGCTGATTTGTTCTTTAGGGAGATAGTACGGCTTCATAGGGTCCCTAAGAGCATTGTTTCTGATAGAGAGGCTAAGTTCCTTAGCTATTTCTGGAGGTGTTATGGGGAAAATTGGGTAATAAACTGTTGTTTTCAACTACTTGTCACACCGAAACAGATGGACAAACTGAAGTAATTAATAGGACCTTAACACAACTTCTGCGTGCTGTCATTCAAAAAAACTTAAAAGATTGTTTGCCATTTATAGAGTTTGCATATAATCGTAGTGTGCGCTCTACTATTGAATTTTCACCATTTGAAATTGTGTATGGATTAACCCTTTTAACTCCAATGGATTTGATTCTTTTGCCTGTTGATGAAAGGGTTTGTTTGGATGGCAATCGTAAAGCACAGGTGGTGAAGACACTTCATGAAAGTGTGCGGTAAAAGATTGAAAAAAAGAATCATGTGTATACGACCAAAGCCAATAAGGGGCGCAAACATGTTGTCTTTCAGCCCAGCAATTGGGTATGGGTGCATATGCGCAAGGAGAGATTTCCAACCCATATGAAATCAAAGCTACAACCACGAGGAGATGGGCCATTTCAGATCCTTGAAAGGATCAATGACAACGCTTATAAAGTTGATTTGCCAGGTGAGTATGGCGTTAGTGCTACCTTTAATGTTTCTGATCTTACTTTGTTTGATGTAGGTGATGATTCGAGGTCGAATACTTTTGAAGAGAGAGGGGATGATGAGGATCAGCCCAACACCAAGCGTAATCATGCCAACGACCCATTGGAGGTGCCAATTGGGCCAATTAAAAGGGCTAGGGCGAAGAAGCTTAAAAAAGCATTGAATGAGCTTGTTCAGAACATATGGAGCAAAATGGACCTAGAGGGGCTTGGGAAATTTAAGGAGCATGAATGACAGCCTTTAATTTATCTAATTCAGGTCCAAGAAGAGCCCAATTTGTGTGGAACAAGGGGTTGATGTGTCCGGCCCAATACCAGCCTTGTTAGGCTTTTTTTTCCTAACACTACAAGGATAGAAAGTCATCAATTTATTCTCCTAATTAAATAAGAATGTTAGCCAGATCTTATTTCTAAAGAGGGGAGGATTATTTAATGGTTTTCCTAACTTAGGAAGGAAAGTAATTAAATCGGCAACAAAGGAGGAAATTTGTTTTCTTATTTGTCCAAGTTAAATAAGGAAATCCAAGCTAATCAAGAACATCAATGGGGGCAGCAACGCAAATTTTCCAAATCAGATTTCTCCTAGTTTATTTGTGACTTCTTAAGAGTGAAAAATCTTATTCAACCATATTCAGGATGGTAATTTTTGGATTTTTATTATTTTTTTCTTAGTCTTTAGGTTATTATTACTTATTTGGGTCACTTGTAAGTGAGCTTCATATAAGTCAACCTAAAGGGGTCCATTAGGGTTTCTTTAAGTCTAGAGTCATTATAAATAAAGGCATAACCAAACATGTAAGGTTACGTAATTTTCAGATCAATAAACCTTTTTGTCGCATTTGTTGTGTGTTGGTGGGATAATCTCCCTTCCTTGGTTCTCTAAAGAACTGAAAACGACTTATCGAAGAACAACTATCTTCGTGGCGTCATCCTTATACTTCTCGTTCGCAAATCAATATTCGTTGGGTGGGGGTCTCCGTTTTCAATAGTGCTGGTGCCTAGGTATAAGTTATCTTTGTGTCACACTCCTGTCAAATCTGATTTACTTGGCTTTCCAGGAATTGGTGTCTTTGCGTGTGGGTTTGCGTGATCACGAGATTCACATCACACAAAAAAAAAGGACAGCAATGGTTATCATTCAAAAATAAACACGCAAGTGGATGGGAAGACATGCTTATTTGAAATTATTATCGGCAACTACATTTATACAATGTTGTTACAGGCATTGCATGCAAGAAAAGAACTCCAACGGCTAAAACAAAAGGCTAAGGAATTGTCCATCAAACCTGTTAGTGATTCGAGGATGAATCATCTTGAAGAGAGAGGGAATGATACGATCCGGACAATGAAAAAACAATTAGATTCAGATTCCGAAGTAAAATGCGCAATTGTCCAAGTTTACGACAACAGTCATAACTCTCAATCCGACCGTTGGATCGGGCTGAAATGTTATGTGGAGTCCCCTAACATGTTGTCCTACCTTGAGCAAGGTTAAAATTTTAGGTCAATCGGATTCAGGAAAACACCGCAATACTGGTCAACAGAGGTCGTACGAATTTTATTATTTACTTCCTTTTGGCTTGTGAACTTCTTATTTGGCTAAGATTCTTTTCCTAAAAGGATGTGACAACTTGTTTTTGGAATCTCCTAGTTCTACAAAGATCTTTAATGGATTGCAACATAGTTTTCAAGTGTGGCGAAGATTTATAAAAGTTTTAGAATCCTTTTCTTACAAGGATTCCTCATTCGTCCTAGCTACAATAAGGAAAGAAGACTTCAGAATTAATTCTACCTTCAGATCAGATTTCCTAGTCTATTTGAGACTTCTTAATAGTGACAAATCTGATTGTACCATATTTAGGATAATAATTTTCAGATTTTTATTAATTTTATTCTTAGTCTTTGGGTTATTATTACTTATTTTGGTCAATTGTAAGTGGGCATCATATAAGTCCACCTAAGGGGGGTCTATTAAGGTTTATTTAAGTCTAGAGTTAGTATAAATAAAGGCATAACTAGATATGTAAGTTAGCCAATTCAGATTAATAAAACTTCTTGTTTGTCGCACTTTGTGTGTGTGTGTGTGTTGGTGAGACAATCTCCCTTTCATAATTCTCTAAAGAACTGAAAACGACTTATCGAAGAATAACTAGCTTCGTAACATGAATACCATGACAGCTAAGGAGTGAGGAATAGGATCACTTTTCCTTTCAGTCTCGAAGCAAGCTGTGGTACAATCCCTCCTTCACTCTAGCTCGTTCCGTTCCCGTGTAAAAGCTATACCTTTCGATTCTTATCCCACAATGAACAAAGTTTACGATGGGTTAAGGGGTCGGGATTTGGGATTCAGGCGAGTGGAGGAAAATGGGCGAGCCCTACTGGTACAATAGTTTACAGAACTAAAGGATCGGCTATTAAGAGACAAAATAGATTCGGCTCGTTGGCTCTATAGACTCACTCTCTTCAGAGAGGAGTTTACTACAAGGATGGCCTCGTTTAGCCTTGTCTTAAATGGTGGCTCCGTGGTCCCAAGTGCTTGTTGTTTTCACCTCTCCCTAGAACTGCTGATCTCTTCCGCTCCGTTCATTCCGAACTTGCGAGCGACATGTCAAGTCTCTTTTCTTTCAACTCCGCTCAGTGATCGCTCATGGCTAATAAAGGTAGGTCCAGAGCTAGCTAGTGTTCAGAAGTCATTTAAGAGATTTAATATGGGTCCTATTAGACGCTTATAGCCCCAAAGAGATAGAGATTTGCATTTGGGAAAGGAACCATGTAATTACGATGTTCACATCAATTAATAAAGAAAATCTCCTTTTTTTATACCTTTTAATTTAGTTTCCTTCCTAAATTAGGAGAATCATTAATTAATCCTTCGTAGCTTAGGAAATCAGATCTGACAACCCTTTGATCCACACGCATTGGGCTCTTTTTTGCCTTGGTTTAGATGAATTAGAGGTTGTCCTTCATGCTCCCTAGGTGTCCCAAGGTCCTCTAAGTCCATCTTGCTCTATATATTCTGAACAATCTCATTCAATTCCTCTTTAAGCATCTTTGCCCTTAATCTTGTAATTACTTGGTACCTCCAATGGGTCTTTGGCATAATTAACCTTGGTGTTGGGTTGATCCGCATCATAAACAATCCTTGGGCCATAGTTGAAAACTAATTAATAATTAAGCTTAAACAAGTCTTGAGCCTTAACTAATTAATCAAACCCAAAAGCATAAATTAAGATTGAAAAACTAAGTAATTTTCTCTAATCTGGCATAACTGAAAGAGAACCAAAAGAAATAAAAGACAACTGAAACTAAAATATTTATAGAGCTCCTAGTTGCCATACATATCCTAGGAAAGAAATGACTCAAATTCTTCAATGAATGAAAGCCACATTAGAAACCCTTGTAGCCCAAGCTCGTGCACAAGTTTAGGAGCTAAATAAACCTCATTTAATCTTTTTTTTTTCTGTTCAAAATTAACCCATTACATATAAAGTGTTTAATTTATTTATAAACCACTTTAGTTTTTTGCTGCAATATTTCATTCTATCTTAATGATATTGTATTGCATTTTTACATTTAGTCTTAATTCTTATTTTTGTTTTATATGATATTGGTTACAAAGATGAACCAATAAGGGAGGGATTCTTCTCTTGTTCCTTTAATTCATTTATGTTAAATCTAAGTTCTTAAATTTAAAATGAATTAACATGATTTAATATAATAAACACAATTTAGTATATAATTAAAAAAAATTAAAATATGGCTATATTATTCTCTCATCCAATCTAATCCATCAAATTTAAATATGATAATGAGATTTGAAATATAATAATAAAAAATAATTGATTGATCATGATTTATTAAAAACATTTCAACAACTTTTTGTTGGCTCGAGCATATTTTTTCAATGGTCCAGCCCTAAGAGGATTCAAAAACAAGTTTAGGCTTAGGCTCATTGTTGAGCGCCCCTTGGGCCCAGACACCGTGCTTCGGCCCAATGCTAGGTTTTAGCGCCCTTGGACCCTAGCGTATGACCAAAGCCTAGTTTTATGCATTGTTTGGCTCAATGCTTGCCCCCTTAGGATTTGTTTTTAAATCACCCAAGCTTTTTAGCTTGGATTTAAAGTGTTAGGGGCTCTATACATCTTATCCTTATAGAGATGGGTATTTTTTTACTTATTACATATAATGCATGAACTTACTTAGAAAGTCTATACCTTATCTACACCTTTATGTGTACAAGAGTCTTATATGACCTACTAATTTTTCATCTCATTAATGCGTGTGTAATGAATATTTGTTCTTCATTAATATTTATGTACGGGATATTACAATGGTGAAATGACTCTTTAACCCCTTTATGTAAGCAAAAGGACAAGGTTTATAAAGTATAAATACCACCAAACTATTTAGGTAAAATATTCATAAATTCTACATTATCAACATATTGCACCTATTATTTACATAGAAACGCCATTTTCATTTAAAGAGTACTTAGTGATACGATTCAGGTTCAGCCTTGGATTCCTTGTAGTAAGCATTCAGTTATGTGTTTGACATTGGTTGTTGATGTGGTTCAGTATATATGGTTCAGCCTTGTGATACAATCCAAGGTCAGATTCAGATTTTGACGTAAAATTTTCTACTGTCCAGTTTTATACTATTAAGCATAACTCCAAATCCAACTATTGAATCGAGCTGAAACTTTACCAGGTGATTCCAGAAGTATTTTTCTATATTAGGGTAAATTTTCAGGTGAATCAGAGTTCGGAAAGGACTTGCGATATAGGTCAAAACAGGCTGTACGAATTTTGTTATTTACTTCCCTTCGACTTGTGGACCTTCTATTTGGTAATTATCCTTTTTGTAAAAAGATGTGGCAGCTTGTTTTGGGAATTTTTTAGTTCCATAAGAATCTTTAATGAGTTGCAACATAATTTCCAAGAGTGACAAGGATTCCGTAATATTTCCAGAATCCTTTTCTTATAAGAATTCCTTATCCATCCTAGCTACACAAGGAAATAAGAGTTGGTGCTATTTAATGACAGATTAGTTATGTTTTGACTTAATTAAAACTTTGTCTTGAGCTAAGATCAAAGGCTTGTTTGGATCAGGTTATGGGTTTTTCAGTTTAGGGTTTCTGGGTCAGTTTTGTATATAGGTCAGTTCAGCCTATAAGGGTAGATTCATTAAGGTTAATTTTTAAGAACTATTTAAACATATGTAACCTAAATTTGGGCAGCCATTAATGAATATTACTTCTGAATTTTTTAGTTTTAACGTGTGAGAGTGATTCTTGCATTCTTCAGTTCATGAACGAATTGAATCTGACTTATCAAAGATTAACTAGCTTCATGGTGTCATTCTATTCATTCCAATAGTGTTGGTGCCTTGGGGCAAGTTTCCATTGTGTCACACTCCTATCAGACATATTTTGGCTTTCTAAGATCAGATCTTAGGCCCCGTTTGTTTTCTGGAAAGTAGTTTTCTTTTGGAAAGTGGTTTCCTTAGAAAGTGAATTCCTGTAAAGTGAATTATTTTTCGATGTTTGGTAGTGTCAAGGAAAATAAGTTGGAAAACAATTTTCAGTGTTTGGTTATGTTATGGAAAATGAGCTGGAAAATAGCTTATTAATGTTTTATTTTTTTCAAGTTTATTAAAATAATGAGGAACAAATCTTACAAATTAAAAAGTTGAATGATAATGAAATTGAAAAAAAAAATCTAATTTCATAAATTATCTCAAATAAAATAAATAATAATCAAAATAATAGAGATCAAATCTAACAAATAAAAAAATTGAAAGATGATGAAATTAAAATAATAATAATTATAATTTCATAAATTATTTCAACTAATATAAGTAACAATAAAAAAAATGAAGATCAAATTTGATAGATGAAAAATTTTAATTAAAAAATAATAAGAGAAAAGCAAATAATAATCATAAAAATGATCAAAGTTAATATAAAAATCAAATTAAATCAAATTTTAAGAGATGAAATTAAAAAAAAAAGATTCAAACAAAATATATATCAATCAAATGTTTGAGGACCAAATTTGATATAATCAGCAAATAATATGATATTTCTAATTTTTTCACAACTTCTGGAAAATGTTTTCCACCCAAAATAAAAGGAAAACACTTTTCTGGAAATCAAGCCAAATTTTCCTTTGACTGGAAAGTGTTTTCCGTTGACCAACTTTTCTAATGGCAAACAAACACAGAAAAGTTTAGAAAGTGGTTTCCAGAAAACCACTTTCCAAGCAAACAAACGCCCCCTTAATCTTGATTGTGGGTTGCGTGACCACGAGGTTCACATCAGTTGATATCACTAGGCTCCGAAACAAGGTCATATCTTTCTGTTATTTTTGGTTTTTTTAGTGTTCCTCTAAGTTTTTTAGTGTTTGCATCATTCATCTTCTTGTTCTTTGTGTTCGTGTCTTTTAAACAAAAATGGTTATATTTCATCTTGTTACTATCTCTAATCATATCAATGGCATATATAAAAAAATAGAGAGATTAGATGAAATTTAAAGGATGATTCAATCCTGCCACAGAAACACAACTCTTAGTGAACCATAAGCAAACCACCTCAGAATTAATTAAAATTTCATATTCACATCATATATTAAATTTGGGCTTCTTATGATATCTTTTGTTTAAGATTTTACTTTAAAATTCAATTCTGTTGCAAACTGATCATACAAGGGGTTTGGGTAACTAAACATAAGAGAACGACCTATAAATATAGATTTGTTGTTTGTTTGGTATCAGAATACTATATATTAAATTTGAGGTCATTTGGATAGTGTTTTCTTTAGGTTCCAAAATCAGATTTTGTCTTGCCGTAACTCGTCTGTTTTGCGTTATCTTCCAAAACTTGTTTTGTTTCTGTTGGTTCCGTTCCTGCCAATATATTATCATCATACTTGGAATATTTGGCTGTTTGTTTTTGGTAAGTTGACATATGTATAAAAGAGAAGAAGGTTTTATAAGGGGCATACCCCAGATTTACAATGTAAAAAAAAAGTCTTAAAAACAACAAATGGACATACGAAGGCCACCAAACAGAAAACCAAGACCTAGTTAGACTAGCTAGAGACAAGAATAAAACCAACCAAACATCAGTTTAAGATTCTACATTATTCACCTTCTAGGCTCTTTGGATCCTAATGTTTTCATTTGTTGATGGAATGTTTCTCATCAGATCGAGCTTGCCGTGAATGATCCCTTCGAATTGATCGAAGACCAAATTCAAATTTCTAGACATACCTACAAAGATCCTTACATTCCATTGCCAAACACAATACACCATAGCTGCGAAACCCAGTTTACAAGAACAATTTCTGAAAGTTTTACCATTTCAAGTGACAGTTGTTGATGCGAACCTCGTGATCACGTGGTCACGCAACCCACATGCAAATACACCAATTCCCGGAAAGCCAAGTAAAATAGGTTTGATAGAAGTGTGACACAAAGATAACTTGTACCTAGGCACCAACACTATTGAAAACGAAAAAACCCCCACCCAATGAATATTGATTCGTGAACGAGAAGTATTAGGATGACACCACGAAGCCAGTTGTTCTTCGATAAGTAGTTTTCTGTTTTTTAGAGAACCAAGGAAGGGAGATTATCCCACCAACACACAAGTGTGGCAAAGAAGTTTATTTATCTGAAAATTGCGTAACCTTACATGTTTGGTTATGCCTTTATTTATATTGACTAGACTTAAAAAAACCCTAATAGACCCCCCTTAGGTGGACTTATATGAAGCCCACTTACAATTGACCTAAATAAGTAATAATAACCCAAAGACTAAGAAGAAAATAATAAAAATTAATAAAAATCTAAAAATTACCATCCTAAATATGTTAGAATCAGATTTGTCACCCTTAAGAAATCCCAAATAAATTAGGAGAAATCTGATTTGAAAAATTTGTGTTGCTGCCTCCTTTGATGTCCTTGATTAGCTTGGATTTCCTTGTTTATCTTGGACAAATAAGAAAACAAATTTCCTCCTTTGTTTCTGATTTAATTACTTTCCTTCTTAAGTTAGGAAAAGCATTAAATAATCCTTCCCTCTTTAGGAATAAGATCTGGCCAACTTCCTTACTTAATTAGGAGAATAAATTGTTGACTTTCTATCCTTGTAGCGTTAGGGAAAAAAAAAGCCTAACAAGGCTGGTATTGGGCCGGACACATCAGCCCTTTGTTCCACACGAAGTGGGCTCTTCTTGGACCTGAATTAGATGAATTAAAGGTTGTTCTTCATGCTCCTTAAATGTCTCAAGTCCCTCTATGTCCATTTTGCTCCATATGTTCTGAACAAGCCCATTCAATGCTTCTTTAAGCTTCTTTGCCCTAGCTCTTGTAATTGGCCTAATTGGCACCTCCAACGGGTCGTTGGCATGATTACGCTTGGTGTTGGGCTAATCCTCATCAATAACTCATCTAAACCATTCACCCCATTTTTTTCTCATTCTAGGAATGTCGCATTTGTCACAAACATCCCACCATATCGCTTTAAAATAAGAGAATTCAAAGAACAAGTGGTTGTGATCTTCATTGTTAAGAAAACAGAGTAAGCACTAGCTGGGACCATGGAGACCAAATTGATGTAGTTTATCCTGAGTTGTGAGCTTTTGTTGGACAACTAGCCTGATACGGTTCAGCCTTGTGATACGAACCAAGTAAGGTCAGATTCGGATTTTGGCGTAAAAGTTTCTACCGTTCAGTTTTACGCTATTGAGCATAACTTCAAATTCAACCGTTGGATTGAGCTGAAACGTTACCAAAAGATTCCAAAGGTGTTTGTCTATGTTGGGGTACATTTTTAGGAGAATCCACATTCGGAAAGGACTTGCAATATAGGTCCGAACAGGCTATACGAATTCTGTTATTTACTTCATTTTGACTTGTGGACTTCCTATTTGGCAATGACCCTTTTCGTACAAGGATATGGTAGCTTCTTTTGGGAATTTTCTAGTTCCACAAGGATCTTTAATGAGCTGCAATATAATCTCCAAGTGTGGCAAGGATTCATTAATGTTTCAGAATCCTTTTCTTATAAGGATTCCATATTCATCCTAGCTACACAAGGAAAGAAGGGCTGGTGGTATTTAATGACAAGTTAGTTATTTTTATTATTTTCTTTCATGTTTGGGCTTAATTAATACTTTGTTTCAGTTAGGATCCCAGGCTTGTTTGGATTAAGTTATGGGCTTTTTATTTAGGGTTTTTGGGTCAGTTTTGAGTGGACCTCATATAAGTCCACATAAGGGGTCCATTAGGGTTAATTTTTCAAGAACTATTTAAACTCATGTAAGCCAAAATTTTGGCAGCTTTGAGGATAATTACTTCTGAATTTTTCAGTTTTAACGTGTGAGAGTGATTCTTGCGTTCTTCAGTTCTTGAACGAACTAAATCTGACTTAGTGAAGATTAACTGGCTTCGTGGCGTCATTCTACTCAATCTAGTAGTGTTGGTGCCTTAGGGCAGGTTTCCATTGTGTCACACTCCTATCAGACCTATTTTGGCTTTCCGGGATCAGATCTCAATCTTGATTGTGGGTTGCGTGACCACGTGATCATGAGGTTCGTATTACTTTCGTAGAAGAAAAGAATGTCTTGGAATAGCATTCTTGAACCACACAATGTCATGCCAATCAACCATCTAATTACAGATTCTGAGTTGCTCCCAAGCTACTTTGACTGAGAACCTCAGATTTGGTGAATCAAACCAAACAATCTTGTCTCTCTTCCCTATCTTAGGATAAAAATTGGAAGGAATAGCGTCTATAATGGGGTACCAGCCAATAGCTTGAGTGGTAGGAATTCTTCATTCTGAGTGACGTTCACACTCACCATCGCGTTCTTTCTCATACCTGAATCGTAGATGAATCTCTTGCCGTAAGAATCCGCGAGTGGGCTGTGAGGATGTTAATTGTCAAACCATAGAGAAGTTTCCCTTCCATCTCCTATGGTGTACTTCATCTTAGACCATGCTAAAGATCTGAGCTTAAGGATCTTTGTCCAAGCCCAAGAGCAATTCTCTAGGGCCTTGATTTTCTACCTCGCAACATATTGGATCTGATCCAAGTAAACCAGATTGAGCAATCTGAGTCATTGTACAGATTCCAAATGTGTTTCACCAAAGCAATCTAGTTCCATTTTGTTATCCTTTTGATTGCTAGCCCCCCTTCTTTTATGGAAGACACACTGGATCCCAAACCACTTTCGCCCCAGTAGTTCTCATATCCGAACTTAACCAAAGAAAGGATCTCATAATTTGCTCAATATTTTTAATTATTTACTCAGGTAAAAGGAAGAGAGGTGCCCAATAGACCAAAATAGAAAATAAAACTGAGTTAATCAGTTGTACTCGTCCTGCATACAAGAGTGTTCTACAAGTCCAACGCTAAACTTTAAAGGTGATTCAATCCACGAGGCCCTTACAATAAATAGCCTTAAGCATTGACGAGATAAGAGGCATTCCCAAATACTTTATAGGAAGCTCACCCTCTCTAAACCTAAGAATACGAATAATCTGATCTCTCTTGGCATCCAACAGACCACTCAAAAAGATGTAACTTTTGTTTGGATGTGGATACAAACCTGACATTGAAACTTTTTTAAGCACATTTCTGATCATTCGAACTGAGTTTACATCCCCTTTATTGAAAATCATCAAGTCATTTGCAAAAAAAAAAGATGGGAACTTTTATCTTCATTACATCTCTAGTGGAATTTGAAGTTTCAATTGTCACTCATCTTGCGGAACAGCCCTGAAAGGATTTCTATATATAGGACAAACAAATATGGAGTTAATGGATTACCTTGTCTCAGCCCTCTCCCCCCTTGGAAGTAACCTGCAAGCTCACCATTGATGTTAATAGAGAATTGGCATGATGTAACACAAACCATGATCCAATCAATGACTGTTATAGGGAATCCTATTTTTGTTAAAGCAACATCAATGAAATCCTATCGAACCGAGTCATAAGCCTTCATCAGATCTACTTTCATAGCACAACGAGCAGGCCCTTTATTTTTATGATAACCTTTCATTAATTCCTAAGACAAAAGAATGTTGTTGCTGATTCCCCGTCCTGATACAAAGCGGCTTGATACGGGCCTACTAAGAATGGCAAAACAACTTTAATTATATCGGCTAAACTCTTAGTGATGCATTTGTAAACTATATTGCAACAAGATATAGGACGAAAATCTGTCAATCTTGTAGGATTAGCAACTTTAGGAATAAGGGAAATGGTTGTTGCATTCATTTTCTTAAGCATTCTACGAGCCTGAAAGAAAGCGTTAACAACGTTGATTACATCTTCCCTAACTATGTGCCATATTCGTTTGAAGAACCCTGCGTTGAAACCATCCGAACTAGGGGCTTTATTGTTTTTCAGACTAAACATAACATCTTTAATCTCCTTCCTTGTTACATCTTGCACTAGTAAATGCTTCTACATAAAAGTCAGTTTCAATTTAATAGTCGATTCTATCACTTTCTCGTTCACAATCCCAACCCTTTGTTTCACTCCTACCACACTCTAGAAGTACGCAATTACTTCTGATTTGGCAGCCTCGTGCCCTTCAACAACTTCCCCATCCTTTCTTGTAACTTAGAGAATCTTTTTTCTTTTTTTTTGGTAAGTTGACGTATGTATTAAAAGAAGAAGATACAAACATTATAAGGGGCATACCCCAGATTTACAATGATAACAGAAACATAAAACAACAGATGGCTACAGGCTAGCCACCGACTGTAAAACTGAAACCTCACTAGATTCGTTAGGGAAACCAATACAACCAGCTAAGAAATAAGATTCTTATTTCTGTTACGTCTTCCATTTACTAATTTATGAAGTAGCTAGTATTCTGGTACCCCAAGCTAAGCTATTGTATCCTTGCCTTTTGCTTGAAAAAACTCTCTTCGACCCTAACGATAGTAGTGTAGTTACGTACAACAACCTTTTCACGCATGCACAAAGTTGGATTTCCATACGCTGTATGCAGAGCATGTTGAGCCTGATACATTTCATCTTTTGCATCTTTAACTCTATTAGAAATGTTGGAGAAATGATCCTTATTGAAAAGTTTCAATACTTGCTTTAGCTTTCTGAGTTTGCAACACAACCGATACATTGGACAACCCTCCAAATTCTAATCCCAAACTTTCTTCACCAGAGCATGAACTCATCATGATCCACCACATATCAAAGAATTTGAATGGTTTCTTGATGTTTTGATCATCACCAACAACTTTTACCACCATGGGAGAATGGTCTGATACACCAAAAGGAAAGAGTCTAGCTTCCGACAATGGGAAGTTCAAACTCCACTTCTCATTCACAAGCACTATATCTAGTTTCCGCATAATCAGATTCTCAGGACACTGGTTCGTCTGAGTATAGTGCATACGTGAATACCGAAGACCATCCACTTTAACTTCTTGAATACAAGTTTTGAATATGTCTATATGACCAGCCTACGAAGTTTTAGATAGCATTAAAGTCGCCCATAAGAATCCATAGGGTGGACTCCCAACCATCACTCTGACTCAATATATCAAACCATAAAGCCTCACGTAACGACGCACTATTATCTCCGTAAATAATTGAAGCATTAAAGCAAATATTGGTACCTAATATAGTGACACAAACATAAATAGCCTGGTTTGACATGCCCAAAATGGAACCTTCACCACATCAGCATTCCAACAAAGACGACCGCGATAAGAGAATCATAATTATACAAGAAATACCAGTTACGAAGAAGAAGTTGAGAAACATTTTCTTTATTCTTGTCTCTAACCCGAGTTTCAACCAAACCAAAAGGAGTCACCCTCTCCTACTGGATGAGATGACACAATTCTGAATGCTTTATAGGATCATTCAAACCTCTAACATTCCAACATCTAATAATCATAGGAAAATAAAGAGGAAGACAAATAACAACACAAAGATTACCTTGACTTGCCCCCTCGCGAGGAGCCTGATTTCTTATTTTTCTTTGAAGAGCCCACTGAACCCTTCTTCTTTTTCTCTAGAGAGTAGAGCCTTACTAGCTAGTTGATTAACATTTTCTTCTCTAGTGGAATTCGGAGTTTAAGGACTTGCCGAGACTGGTACATTCCCCACCCGTATCACCTCCCCTAACTTCTGATCAGTATATTCCCCACCCGTATCACCTCTCCTAACTTCAATATCAACATTCGCCTCATTACTAATGATCGAAGGAACCTGGTTCATGATCTCACACGTAGTTGTATTGGAGTCGACAAACCTTTGTTCTAAGAGAGTACATGTAGCCCCCTTCTTCTGCACTATATCTCCTCGTAAACTCTTCAGAACAAGAGGAGAAGTAGGATTTCCAACTTCATAACATTCAGCATTACGCACACCAGATGTCGAATGACCATCCTCATTACAATCAGAATCATTTATACCAAATGTCGAACAACCATCCTCATCACAATCAAAATTATGCATATTAGATGTTGAACAACCATTCTCACTGATTAGTACTTAAAAATGCATTCTCATTAAGGCTTTATATCATCATATTACACTAAAGTATCATTAAATTCCCTAACTAAAGCATGTTTTATAATGACAAGTCTGATAATATAATATATCTTTAATTTATGGTAAATGCTTGTTTTGAATGCAGGTATATCTCACAATTCAAAGGATTGATTGATTGATGTGATTAACTATTGAAAGTGAAGAGACAAAAAGAGGACTAGGCTAAGAGAAGAGATGTTGGTTCAATTCCAAACTGGAACATCATTCGGTTATTGGATCATAACTGGAGTTGTAGACCTTGGATTTTGGTCTACTTTATATGGATGGAAAGCTAAGACATAGACCTAAAACTTTCATGGGAGTCCAAGACTCAATTATGTCGTTTTCAAGTTCAAATCTTAGCAACAACAGAGAAGTCAAAATCTATCCTGCAGCTCAGACACTGTTCGGTTTTCAGTTCATATCTTGAGTTCTAGAAGTCCAAATGAGCTCTAGTTTTTTTTGTTGGAAAGCTAAGACAATTGCCCACAGCTTTCATAGAACAAAGGGCTCTAATTCTGATGTTATCAATGACGTTTTGGCCAGCCAACAATATCAATAATCAACCAACAATGTCAATAACCAGCAGCCAACAATGTCAATAACCAGCAGCCAACAATGTCAAAAACCAGCCACCTAATCAATGGTTGGCCACCAACTAAATAGTTTGTCAACCAATCAATAGTTCCAAATTTTAGCTTATAAAAGGAGGCATTTGCCATGTATTTAGTCATCTTGGTTTTCAAATCAAGATCATGTTCTTGCTTTCTTTCTTTATATTTTGTAATGCTTAAGTTTTGCTTTCATTAATATCTTGTTTATGCTTTTCATCATAACTATGTTCTTATCTAGTTTATTTATGTTCTTCTTCTTCATTATGTTTAGCTAAGTTAATTATGTCAAGGTGAAAAGGTTTCTCTAATGGTGTTAGAATATGTATAATATAAACTCAACATGAACTTCAATGTTTATATCCAAGAAAGTTTGCTATTAACATGTCTTATCTTTTTATCTTACTAATTCTTAATATCTTGCTTGTTAAATGGTTAATCTAGATTTGTGTTGTATAACACTTGGTACATCAAATGCTTGATCCTTCATAGTTTTCGGCCGACATCATTGTTATGAGAGGAACTTGATTTGTTGTTAACATAAGCTAGCAACATGAATGTCTGATGATATTTATAAGTATGGTGTTACTTAGATAAGATGATTAATATGATCATGTTAATAATTTATAATGAGCTAATAACGATAAATCATCCGATTGGAACCTCATTTGTGTGTGGTTTTCAATTGAGTATATATTATATTTATTTGAAATACCATTAGTGAATCCTCTAACCTTGACATCTGTTTTATCATTGTTTAATCCTTACATCAATATCACATCCCAAAACTCTTTTCAACTCCTTTTCTGTTATTATTCTCTTCAAATCTTTTTCTTTATTTGTAATTTATATAGTTGACCTCCCTATGGTTCGACCTCGGTCTTGCCGGGTTATTTATTACTTCGACACTCCTGCACCTGGGATAAGACATCAACTCTTTGATCGTGTCACTCACCACAAGTAGAGCCCTTATTCCTTGTAACAACTACCTGCTATTAAAACTGATTCTGCTTGTTATCCATAAATTTAGAGCTAACAACACCATTATTCCTCTTCTGAAAGATTATCAACTTTTTTATTAGAAAATATTGTTGTTGTATGTCCAAAGACATTCATAATCAACTGAAATTGTTTTGAATAACCCATTTGAACAGCATAGGTCGTATTCCTTAACCAGCATCTGCGAAGCATTTATCTCAACACTAACTCTCGCGTAGCTAAGCTTTATACGCAGCAATGTAGTAAGATGCTGAAGGGGAACACCAATAGCACTGGTTACACAACTCAACCCATTAATAGTCCAATACTCAAGAGGAACATTATAAAACTTAACCCATACCGGAACTTTGGCCAAATTATCTTTCAAAAATTGCATGTTTGGTTGCCAACGTTTAAGTACTAAAGGTCTGTTTGCCATGTGCCATAGAGCTCTATCCAAAACATTAGTAACATGATCAACAAAATCAAAATTGAAGAGAAAGAAACCATCCTTTGACGATAAAACTTCTGATGGACTGTAGGAGGCCCATATTCTTTTGGCAATAGAATTAACAACGGGATACGATAACTTTTGACCCATAAAATGTCCGACTAGGGTGGATTGCCAAAGTTTGTAGCCATCTTCAAACACATTAAGTGGAGGAGCTACTTTCACACGACAGCCATAAAGGGGGGAACTTGCAGGTTATGGACTGTATTCATACCAAGGGTCTTGTTACCCTAATTGTCATTAACAGCAGAACCTTTCAAAGCATTTAAAAAAATTTAATTTGGGATTGAGGTTTTGTTGTTCTAGGTGTTGGGCCCCTACCTTCAACCCATCAAAGTTAGAACCCAATACATGATTCATTTCTGAAACATTATGAGAAGCTTAGAGGTTGGCTTGAATAACCTTACAATCAGCTATAGTAGCAGTACCATGTTGAACGTTGTTGTTTAATGAATATTAGTGGAAAAGGTTCAGCTGGCATGTTATTATCCATCGAATAATGGGTTTCTAGCTGAGCTATCTTCTGCAGGCTAGTAGACTTATTTCTTTCCTTGGCTAACTGACATTATTACGTATTTCACAAGAAATACTTACTAAAATAAGAGGTGGCATAACAACCTGCAAAGCTGGTGGCTTTCTTGAAGCTTTCATACCTAGGGAACTGTCCATATAAAAGTCATTTTCAAGCTGGATATCTAGCTGTTGTTAGAGTCATTTTCATCACTTTCACATCTGTTTGTTTTCGATCAGTTCTGGTTCATATAAAAGTCAGATTTGTAATTTCGAGTCTAAATCAATGTTCTTCCTATCCTAAACTCTATTCTTGTTGTGTCTTCGTCTACTTCTTTTTTTTTTTCTATTTGGGTTATGTATTCTGCAAAGGAGAGGGAACAAAGGAAGATTCTAAGCTCAAGGATACAAAAAACTAACTCATGACTTGGGGGTTTTAGAACGAGAAGTTGATAAGTGTAGAAGATTATTCTATGATCTTCAAGCTTTAACGGAAAAGGAGGTACAATGCCAAAAGAATGAAAGATGAAGGAGATCCGTTGTGGTTAGAATTCAAAAGTATGTACGAAAATGGTTAGTACAACATGCTTATTTGAAATTCTTATCATTTAAAAGACGAAGGTGTTAGCAATAAGGGAATTCTGCATGCTTAAATGAGAGGCTAATGAAGTCGCTACTGATCCTATTCAAGATTCGAGGGCGAATCTTCTTAAAAATGGAGGGAATGATACGGTTCAGGTTCAGTCTTGGATTCCTTATAGTAAGCATTCAGTTATGTGTTTGAGATTGGTTGTTGATATGGTTAAGTATATGGTTTAGCCTTGTGATACAATCCAAGCAAGGTCATATTCAGATTTTGGCATAAAATGTTCTACCGTCTAGTTTTACACTATTGAGCATAACTCTAAATTCAACCATTTGATCGAGCTGAAACTTTAAAAGAAAATTCCAGGGGTATTTGTCTATGTTGGGGTAAATTTTTAGGTGAATCGGAGTTCAAAAAGAACTTGCAATATATGTTAGAACATGCTGTATAAATTTTGTTATTTACTTTCTTTTGATTTGTGGACTTCCCATTTGGCAAGGATCTTTTTTGTAAAAGGATGTGGCAGCTTATTTTGAAAATTTTCTAATTCCACAATAAACTTTAATGAGCTGCAATATAATTTCCAAGAGTGGCAAGGATTCAGTAATGTTCCAGAATCCTTTTCTTACAAGGATTCCTTATACATTCTAGCTACACAAGGAAATAATGGCTGGTGCTATTTAATGACAGATTAGTTATTTTTATTATTTTCTTTCATGTTTGGGCTTAATTAAAAACTGTGTCTTGAGCTAGGATCCAAGGCTTGTTTGGATCAGGTTATGAGCTTTTCAGTTTAGGGTTTCTAGGTCAGTTTTGTATATGGGTCCGTTCAACTTACAAGGGTAGATCCATTATGGTTAATTTTTAAAAACTATTTAAACACATGTAACCTAAATTTCAGCATCCATTGGTAAATATTACTTCTAAATTTTTCAGTTTTAACGTGTGAGAGTGATTATTGCATTCTTCAGTTCTTGAACGAACTGAATCTTACTTATCGAAGATTAACCAGTTTCGTGGCGGCATTCTACTTATTCCAACAGTGTTGGTGTCTTGGGACAAGTTTTCATGATGTCACACTCCTATTAGACCTATTTCGGCTTTTCAGGATCAGATCTCAATCTTGATTGTAGGTTGCGTGACCACGTGATCACAAGGTTCACATCACTTAGTATACACCTAAACAAGAACAAACAACCTAGTTCTTGAGATTTAATACTCTTTTTGCATATTTATTGTGATCACTCTCAATGAAGATACCAACTTAAGCATATGAGAGTTCCTAAATCCTCCTTAAAGTGACTGTTTTGTGCGTATTTAGCTTCTTTGATCAAGCTATCACATTTCTTAGATATGAAGAATGGATCAAATAGCAAGAACACATGATTAAACTCATTATCCAATCACCTAAAAAATCATATTTCTAAGTATCTTGAATTTTAAAACATTATCAATAATAATATTTAAATAAAAAAAATATAAAAGATTTTTATCCATTGAAGATTATGGAGCAGTTAGTGCTATGGTAACTTGGCATAATATCATATTTTAGACAATAAAAAAATCTTTGTTTTTAGGTAAAATCAATGAGTTCTTCGGTTAAAAAACAAACCATAAATGTTTTGAAAAATTAATAGTCATCAATAGTTTAATGAAACTATGTTAAAATTAGTAGATTATTTATTTTTTCCAAACAAATCACTAGAGTATCATCCTAATAGATTATTTTTTTTCAGAACATAGATCTTTGTCAATTAACACTAAATAATAATATTAGAGTAAAGAAAATGGATAAAACATTTAAAAAACACTTGAGGTAAATAAAGTTTATTTTGGTATAAACAAGGATATTTTAGGCATAATGGTGTTTCTATAATAATTTCTTAAATTTAAAAGGAGATGTCATCAATTATAGATGAAACATACTAGATGATAATGAATGTTTATTTTCATAGGATTTATTACAATTTAATTTTTTATGAAACCTAGATTTATTTGTTGAAGCTCTTTGAAAATTTACATAAAATTTACTTCATTTCTAAGGTTTTTCTTTAGCTTTCGAGATTAAAATAAAAAGTTGGATGGTAAACTAAAAAATTAAATTGAGCATGAAGAAATAAAAAATTAAGCAAAATTTTTTTAATCTTTCTTTTTTATGGTGGTAACCTTTTCCAATGTAAATAAAAAAAAAAAGCGAACTTTTCTAATTGTACATAAATAAAAAATATTTTTTTTTTAGTTTTTCTTTGCATTTTTATTAAATTATTATTTTTAAATTGAAACTAATTGAAATCTTACATGTGCATTCCTTTTATTTAAAAGTCAAAATTAATGAAAAATGGATTTTATCATTGATTATTTCTACTACTTAAGAAACCAAACCATAAAGAATCAATTGTACAACTTAAAAGTTAAAAACATATGGTGTTATATTAAAAACAAATATGTATCCTATTAATTTCATATCTCTACTTTATTGTGCTTTGTTTTTTATTTTTATTTTTAGAAAAAATATTTTGACTGTGATTACACTTTTATAGTTTCAAAAATTATATTTTATATACATTTCATCATAAGATTTAAATTTTAATGAAAAAACAAAGATAACCTTCTATATAATATTCTTATGACCTGAAGCACAAATTAATCCATCATTTCACACAGTTTTTTATTTTATTCTTTCCCCAATGAAGAATCTCTCTCTCTCCACTAACAAAAAAAAAATCAAAGTAGATCTCTCTGATTAGATTTTCTCATCTTAGAATTTTCTTCACTAAACTTTGACCCCATGATTACGTAGCATTGAGTGCACACGATGTACAAAATTCTGGAATGTAGGAGGCAAATGAGAAATCAAGTTTCTAGCTAGAAAATGAAGATTTAAAGCCCTAGCTGGAGAATGAGAGTTCGAAGACTCTAGACAAGAATATTGCGTTCGAGTCTTCAATTTTGAATATCTAGGAATTTGAGGTCAACTGTAATTTAAGGTTTCAAGTAAAATCTGATTCTATTTCTACTAATTCTATATTAATTAATCAAAAGATTGAGCTAAGAGATAATATAATGTTGATGATGTCAAATTAGAACTAGATGATGTTAAGTTAAAGATGGTGGAACTACATCCGATGGATGTTGAAGACGCATAAGAAAAGAGGGAGTCTATTGAAAAGAAAGATGACAACAATGATATAAATGCAAATATTGATACGAACCTCGTGATCATATCACGCAACCCAAATTGAGATTTGATCTCGGAAAGCCGAAATAGATCTGATAGGAGTGTGACACAATGAAAACCTGCTCTAAAGTACCAGCACTATTGGAATGAAATAAAATGACGCCACGAAGTCAGTTAATCTTCGATAAGTCAAATTCAGTTCATTCAAGAACTGAAGAATGTAAGAATCACTCTCACACGTTAAAACTGAAAAATTCAGAAGTAATATTCATCAATGGCTGCCAAAATTTAGGTTATATGAGTTTAAATAGTTCTTGAAAAATTAACCCTAATGGACTCTTGTGGGCTAAACTGATCCACATACAAAATTGACCCAAAAACCCTAAACTAAAAACCCATAACTTGATCCAAACAAACCTTGGATCCTAATTGAAAACAAAGTATTAATTAAGCTCAAACAAGCCTTGGGCTGTAGCTAACAAAAATAAAGATAAAACCCATAAGTTCTAAGTCTTTATCTGCCTAATGATCCTAGAAACCAATATGTCATTAAATACTACCAGCCTTTATTTCCTTGTGTAGTTAGGATGAATAAGAAATCCTTGTAAGAAAATGATTCTAAAACATTAATGTATCCTTGCTACACTTGGAAACTATGTTGCAGCCCATTAAACATCTTTGTAGAATTAGAAAATCCTCAAAACAAGCTGCCACTTCCTTGTAAAGGATCCTTGTCAAATAAGAAGTTTACAAGTCAAAAGGGAATAAATAACAAAATTCATACTTCCTGTCCTGACCTATATAGCAAGTATTTTTTGAGCTCTGATTCACCTGAAAGTTTACCCCAACATAAAAAAATATCTTTGGAATCATTTGGTAAAGTTTCAGCTCGATCTAACAACTGGATTTGGAGTTATGCTTAATAGCGTAAAACTAGACAATAAAAAATTTTATATCAAAATCTGAATCTGACATTACTTTGATCATATCGTTGAACTATTTACTAAATTATATCAATAACCAATCTCAAATACATAACTAAATACTTAATACAAAGATTCTAAAGCTGAACCTAAACCGTATAGATATGAACAAGAAAAATGACAATGTTGATGTGAGTTACTCGGAAAATTTGAATTTAGATATGAGTTCGAATGATGACTCTATAAAGAAGATTTTCTAGAGAGTAAACAAATTGACTTAAGTATAATACTGACTTGTGATGGTGGCGCAGAGGAAAAGGGAGGGCTATCCAGCGGTGATGGTTGAGTTCATTTTGATCAGCGTTAATTGGGTTTGCGATGGTGGCGTGTAGGAGAAAGGGAAGTAACCATCGATGACGAAGGCCTGAGGCGTGTTGTGCTAGGGGCTGACGTTAGGTGTGTGTGGGTGTGCGATGTTGCTGTTTTGGTTTGTTAAGGTTAGGTAGTCGGATTTTGACGGGAGAAAAGGGTGAGAGTGACAGCTATATTCTTTTTTAATTTAATAGAAAAGTTATAATATTTAATTTATAACAGGTCTTTAGTTATTAATTTGATTATAATGACAATAATATTTTTATTTTATTTTTTTAAACGTTTAATTCATTATATAAACTACTGTTATAAATATTATAAACGCTAGTGTATAAAATTAGATGATTGACTCACACTATGTAGTGAATTGAGTTAAATTTTTCTTGAACATAAAAAAAAGATAACAACATATTAGATTGAATTGGATCAATTCGGGTTAATATGTCAAATTCATCACCTGAATTATGAGACTATGATAACCCCATAAAAGACAAATTAAAATAAATTATAAAGTCTAATTTTCAATTAATCCAATGTTGAAGGATGAAATTAAGAAAAAAAATCAATTAAAAAAAATGACTCGAGTTAACTTGTCAAACTTGTAACACGGGTCATAAGATCGAGATAACCCCATAGAAAGAAAATAAAAAATAATTACGAAGTTCAATTCCCAATTAGTCCAATGTTGAAGGATGAGACTAAAAAAAAACATAAAAAACAATCTAAATCAATTTGTTAAACCCATGACCTAGGTCATAAGACCGAAATAATCTCATATAAAAAAATAAAAAAAAATGGTCAAATTTAACTCAGATTAACTTACCAAATCCATGACACTGACCATGAGATTGAGATTCCCATAAGAGGAAATGAAAACAAATTATCAAGTTCAATTCTTAATCGATCATGTCGACCTCAATGTTGAATAATTATATATATATAAAAAAAATTAATTAAAAAAATAAGTCAAGTCAATATAGGTTAACTTGTTAAGCACTATTTCCAGATTATGAAATCATAATAAATCATGAAGTTTAATTCTCGATTAAACACAATATTAAATGATGAAACTGGAAAAAAAATCAATTGAAAAAAAAAATTTAGTCAACTGGATTAACTTGTCAGACTCATGACCAGGTCATGAGACAAGAACAATATAATAAAAATCAAATCCAATATTGAAGGACACGAGATAACCTCTAAAAAAGAAAATTATAAAAAATGACTTGATTTAACCGAGGTTAAAAATATCAAAACCCACGACCTTGATTATAAAACCAAGATATCCCCATAAAAAACAAATCAAAATAGATTATGAAGTTTAATTCCCAACCGACCCAATATTAAATGATAAAATTGAGAAAAATCTCAATTAAAAAAACCATAAAAAACAACCCGAGTCAACTCGGGTTAACTCATTAAGCACTATTCTCGAGTCATGAGACCAAATTAACCTAATAGAAAACAAATAAAACAAATCATGAAGTATAATTTCTAATTAACCCAATATTAAAGGATGAGATTATAAAAAAAAAGTTAAATAAGAAAAAAGAGCCTTAACCAATGAGATTAGTCTGCTAAACTCGTAATCTATATCATAATAATGAGATAATCTAAAAAAAGAATTATAATATTAAAAAAAAATCAATTAAAAAAAAGAACGTTGCCACGCCAAAAACATGTGTGGGAGAAATACTATTCATTCCTACAGTATTTTCCTCGTATCTAGCGTCTTAATACTACGAGTGGAAAAATTCCTAATCGTAAACTAAAAAAAAATCTTATTCGCCGATCAGATAAAAAAAGATTATAGGTTGTTTGAACTCCTTGTAGCAAGTTTCAATAATATCAAGTAAAGGGGTTTAACCATCTAGGTGGTGGCCCAGTGGTAAGAGTTTGAGATCAAGAGGTTTGCTCCCTCTGTAGTCTCAGGTTCGAACCCTGTGGTTGCTCATATAATGGCCACTGTAGGCTTACATGGTCGTTAACTTTAGGACCCGTTGGATTAGTCGAGATGCGCGCAAGCTAGTCCGGTCACCCACGTTAAACTAAAAAAAAAAAAAAAAAGAGTAAAGGGGCTTGCTTGGCTTCTTTGACAGTGCAGTGCCTGTAGTGCTCGACTCTTCTTCACTTTTTTGAAACGAGAGTTGGACTTCACCAGTTCACCTATTTTGTTCTCTGACAGCAACAAGAAAGAGGTGAGTTCATTAGGACTGAAGCTTATCTCTATCGTTAATGTTAATGTGCTAATAATGTTAATGTTAATAAATTAATAATTAGTTAATGTTAATGTTTACTTTTTTAAATTACCAAGAAAAAGCGTACAAAGTACAAACCTAGTGAATATCAAAGTAATACTTTCCTCTTAAGATATCTAATCCAACCTGGAGAGTTGCCAAAGCAAAGTGGGTGATGTGAATGGTCCAGATTTAAGTGAGCAACAGACAGCATAAATACAGATGTAGGCAATCCTGACTTTCAAATCACAAATCTCACGAAACGCATCCGCTCTCTACCCTCCAACGCATCATCAATCGAGCTGAACCTTTGAAAAAAAGAAAAAGTAAAAGAAAAAGAAAATTGAGGTACGCGATCTCTTTCTCAATTCAATTGTAATTGTAATGGTGGTAATGATAATGTTTATGATTTTCTTCTGAAAGAGTAATAATCTGCCTGTGTTTATAGACAATAATAGCCAATTTAACTTGCATTTCCTTCATTTCTTTTGTTATTGTAAAATTATTTACTTTTTAGTGTCTAAAAAATTATAAATGTCACTGTAGGATCCGAAATATTGATGCACACTTCATGATAAAATAGAGGGAGAGATCTTTTTCATTTTTTTTATTCAAAGTATTTTGATTAGGTTTTGTTAATCTATTTTCTTAGTCAGTACAATTCTCTCTAGCTTTTTTGGATTGTTATTGTTGTTGTTGTCGGCAGAGGAGAGAAACCTGAATTAGATTTAATTTAATTTATTTTTTGTTTCAGCAGAAATGGAGCAGGCCGAACTGACTACAGTGCAGGTTGGTGATCTCATCACTTGTTTTACACCAATTTGTTTCTTATTTGCATTCAGAATTTCAAGGTTTTTATTTATTTATTTAGGTTCTGAAGAGGGATATCCCATGGGAGACATACATGGTGACCAAGCTAATTTCCGGGACAGATCTTCAACTTTTAAGGCGTTATGATAATAGACCTGAAAGTTATAGGGCACAATTGTTAGATGATGTAACCAAATCACTCATCATCCATTTTCTTTTATCCATTCTGTTTTCTATGTATATATGTTTATTACCTGAATGCTAAAATCACTTTATTGTTTATATTCAAACTATGCAGGATGGTCCAGCTTATGTTCAGGTATTTGTTACCATATTAATTGACATTTTTAAGGAAGAAACGGTTGAATATGTTCTGGCTTTAATTGATGAAATGCTTACAGGTATTATTGTTAACTAGTTTATATTCCTGCCTGTAATTGTATGTTTGTTTGTCAACTTATTTTTCATCTCTTTTTGCAGCAAACCCAAAACGAGCCAGATTATTCCATGATAAGTCTCTTGCTAATGATGGTTCTTATGAACCTTTCTTAAGTTGAGTATTCATTTATAGTTTCTTTCACTATAATTGTTCAGGTTAGCTTGACATTTTTGTGTGAGTTTGTTTTCCTTGCATTCTGCAAAAACAAGTTCCGCAATGTGCATGTTGTATGGGGATGCTGTGGAATCACAAAGTTCTGTGCTTAGTAACATGCTTCTCTCCAGCCATTTCTTTTCTTTTGTTAATAGATAAAGGAAGAAATGTATCAGAGGTAGAGAAGATTGTAGATAAACAAATTAGAAAGTAAGGCATCCTCTAAATTGAAGAAGAAAAAGAAGACCTCTGAAAATAAAGTAGCTATCCAATTCTGTTTGATTTAGCTAGAGACACTCCTAAAAGCCTATAAGCATTGCTCAAAACCTTCCGTACTTGCAATTTGACCAACAGTTTTTGTATTTCACCAAAGATTCATTTCATTTGGATCCAGCTTAAGTTAAGATACAGGCAACTCCTTAACAAATTCAAAAAGCTTTTGACAGTGACAATCATGATGTTAGTGTAGATTCTAAGCCTTTTCAAATTCATAACTATGATGATAATTGTGATTGAAACATTTTTGATGGTTGTGCCCCCTTTGCTCATGAAACTGGGTATAGCAATATATGCCCAGGCATAAAACTAGTGGTTAAATAGTTCTAGTTGTTCATCAACCTGTGGATGCTAGAACTTTGTGTTTGAAACTATACTTGCTCATTTTATCTTGGTCAAAATCATGAAAACTAAAATGAACTGTAATTTGGTCCACTTTCAGATTGCTTTGGAAAGGTAACTGGTTCATACAAGAAAAGAGCTGCAAGATACTTGCCTTGATTGTAAGGTATTGACAAGATGCTCCTCTACTGTTAAAGAATGAAGTTTCAAGAAATTAGCAACATTGATTTCTCCATAACACATCAAGGTAACTGTGATCCTTTCGTTTTTTTTAGTGCTAGGCCAAAAACACAAGATGACCTTCTTTCAAATGGAGAAGCCTCAAATTCAAAGAGCAAAATTACTTGCGTTGATGATGTGCTAAAGGGATTGGTTGAATGGTTTTGTGCCCAGGTTGGCATGCTGGTTTTAGAAAATAATTTACTAGGTTTTAATTTGGATGACACTCATTGTCACACTTCACTCTTGATGTATAATGTCATTCAGCTGAAGAAGCCTTCGAATCCTAGTCGTTCCATTCCAACTGCAATTAGCTGTCTAGCAACATTACTCAAGGAACCTGTGGTCAGATCTTTGTTTGTTCAAGGAGATGGTGTGAAGTTGCTGATACCATTAATTTGTCCTGCATCCACCCAGCAATCTATTCAGGTAACCCTTATCCTGCTTTGCAATCCTTCTACACTGGCATTGTCATGATTAAATACTGTTATCTGACGAGCTGTTTGAGCATGGTTTACAGCTTGCGGTGTTTTTCATGCAAGCTTCAAATTCTAGAACTCATAAACAAGTTGTTGTTCTTCATTTTAATGATATCTTATTCTCTGTCACAGCTTCTTTATGAAACATGTCTCTGTGTCTGGCTATTGTCTTACTATGAACCTGCTATCAAATACTTGGCTACTTCAAGATCATTGCCACGACTAGTAGATGTCGTAAAGAGTTCCACAAAAGAGAAGGTTAGGTGGATTCATATAAATAATGACTATAGGTCGCAGTCATGTATTTATCAACTTTCTTGATGTTGCATTTTCTGGCAAGGACCAATTGGTACATACTCTACTGCTTGACATATTCTTTCCTTGTCATTTTTATGGAAACTCTACATTTACGTCCCTATACAGACAATATATGCTAGGATTCATCTGATTTTATCAAGTTATTTGTGTTGGTTTCTGCTAGGTTGTCAGAGTGGTGGTCTTGACCCTTAGAAACTTGCTTTCCAAAGGTACTTTTGGTGCTCAGATGGTGGACCTTGGATTGCCACAAATTGTTCAAAATTTGAAAGCACAAGCATGGAGTGATGAGGTAAGAGATGTAGAATGTTTAACTCCTATTCTCCTCATGATTATTAATTTTGTTTTGAGAATTTGAGGAAACAATGAAGTGTTATTCCTTAGTTGCCTTCCTGGATACTGGTGATTCCATATCTGCCGTACATAGTGCACTTGCTATGATGAATGAATTTTACTTTGACCATCACCTTGACTTGTTGACACACAAACTTACTAAAATTCCTTTTTTTTTCTTTTGTTTTTTGGTAATAAGGGGTTTTCAGTAATTTTATTAATTTTTATACACTGACCATCCCTTCTCATTCTTTTTGGTTGGCATTATCATTATCATTTTGCTTCTGAATTTGTTATTCTTACATTTATTTGCTGGACTTTAATTGTTAAATTTGCAATTACAAGTTATATAATGCAAATTCTAGTCATTTGTACTTAATGCATCATTAACTAACAGCATGGATTAGCTACATGTTCTTACAACTTTTTTCCAGTCATACATGGGGTTGGACATGTATTTGCATGCTTTTTTAGTGTTGTTTTTAATTTTAATGCTCTTCATTTCTGTGGAACAACTTGCATCATACCACTCGTTATCTTTGGTACTATTTGCCATGTAGTACAATGCCTTTGTGCTGCAGTAGAAAGTACTTTCGAGGGGTTGTCTATCTGTACCAAAGTGTTATTTCCTGGGCACTGTGTAAGTGTTACTCTTGTGTGATCATAGAAAGAGGAAAATACCTCACAATTTTTATTTCTTTTTCAGTATTTTTTTTTTTGGATTGGAATTTACTTTTTCACTTTGTGATTTTCAATCTTGTGAATTGAATTTTTTTTTTGGTACTCATTTATTCCAAGACTTGATTTTAACTTTCTCATCTACAAGAAAATCTTTCAGTAAATTTGAAATTCAATGATTATTCTGTGGAATTTCCATGCAAGCTTGTTGATGTTCAGTACAGATGTGGTGGTTTATTTACTTAAATCTTGGCTGCCTGATTTTATTTCCCATATGATTAAATTGATCGCTTTCATTTGCCCTTGGACTATCTCTTCTCCCCTTTTCTCTATTTCTGTGCATGTGCATTATATCTGTATCAGTGTATGTCTCCATTCTACTGCTCTAGTTGCATTTTAGTTCTAAAAATATCTAGATTCTATCTTATGGCTTCTTAGTTTTAGATTATCTAGCATGAAGTTTATCATGAGACTTGATTCTGTTACTTGTAGAGTTTTTCAAGCAAGTGATCGTGAATTGAATCATGTCCATAATCTCATACTTCTCTTTTTAACTTTTTTCTCCTTTAATTGCTTTTAATGTTTCTCAGGACCTACTGGAGGCTCTGAACCAAATAGAAGAGGGGGTAAAGGATAACATTAAGAAATTGAGTTCGTTCGACAAATACAAGCAGGAAGTTCTCCTTGGCCATCTTGACTGGTCTCCTATGCACAAAAATCCTGCATTCTGGTGTGAAAATTTCACGAATTTTGAAGAGAATGATTTCCAGGTACTTTTTATCCATCTTCTCATATGTTAATTATGTACTTGATGCTCTTTTTACTGATCAAGGTGGATGATGTCACAAGAAGTATGATATTTTGAACAGTCCTAATTGTCTACTGGATTTTCTTTAAATGCACAAATTTATTAAGTCTCATGGGGTCCTTGGCCAGTGGCCTTGGGGGTTAATGGCATCTCAGTAATTGCAAAGAAACCGACTAAAGCCTAGCAAGATCTGAGATGGGTTTTTGGGATTGACTGTATTAAAAACTTAAAGTTTAAGAAGTAAAACTCAAATTTCTATTTTACTTTTAATTGATTGTATCAAATAAAATAAATCATGTTGCGTTACCTTTATATTATTTCAACTACCGAAGTGTATGGAATAGTTCCATTCCTAGTTCCGTTATGTTTCTCAATCCATTCTTTTGCATTGCTTCATGTTAAAGAAAACGTTATTTGTAAAATGGATTTGTGATTACAATACGTGAGTTCATAGCCTTGCAATCTGAGTGTAGCTATTAACTTGTGTAGCATGTCCACTCAATTCTCTAAAATAAATTGGTAATAGCCAAGATTGGTATTAGCAAGAGTAAATATACGTAGAAGGTGCTTGATTTCCTTCTCATTATTCTATGGACATGCATGTGTTCTCTTTGAAAACCATTCGAACTTGGAAAGGCACAAGTTCTAAAATTATTATCATTCAATGATGCTTGAGGAAGCCTGCTCTTTGTTCGTGATGCTTCCTGATTTTTCCTTTCAAAAAAAAAAGAAGATAATATACTAATATCATATCGGTGCTTTAGCTTGGGGAAATCACCTTGTCTTCTTTCTTGTTTTTAATATATTTGAATTTTGCACTTGAATTTGTTATTTGCATTTTGAGTCTAGATCCTTGGGTTTCTTTTAGTTATTGAAACAGCAGATAAAGGACAAACCCACCATAACTGTCAAATCATAAGTATCCCTGAATGGTCCCTGTATTGATTCTCTTTATTATGGGGTTCATCTCCTTTCAGGTTAACTGGTCCAACGAGCCTCAGCTTGACATTATTTAAAATTTTAAGTATATGACCGCTGAAGTAACCAAACAAATTTTAGTCTCCATTATTAAATGGGATCCAGCCACTAGGAGTATCACTCTTAGTTCCTCAGTTCACTATAACATTGATGATATGCTGGTTTTTTATACAGAATCTTTTTGCCTGAGTTTGATTCTCTACTAAATCCATTTCTCATTCTTTGCTCGGTAACAGAAAAGCACTCAATTGCAAGTAAATATTGGTAGCACTGTGCTAGAGTTTGATTGACTCTGTCAATTTTTTCAACTACTGATCGCACACTATGTGTTTGATCAGAATAATGCTCTTTGCAGTTCAGCTGTCCCTGTGTCTGTATTTTAATAATGCTGGGTTGTAATGCAGGAAATTAAAACAACCGACTATGTAGATGGTATGATAGGTTGTTTTGTTGAATGGGATTTGAGGTCTGGAAAAATGTGGTATCGAAACCATGACAACTACTGAACAAAATAAAATCAGCATATTAATTATTGATTTAAATTCTCTCTCAAAATTGGAACTACTGTGGTGCTTTTCTACTTCAGATTCTGAGGGTCCTCGTAACAATTTTGGACACATCCAATGATCCAAGAGCTTTGGCTGTTGCTTGCTTCGATCTCTCACAGTTTATCCAGTACCATCCTGCTGGCCGGATCATAGTGACAGATCTTAAGGCCAAGGAAAGGATGATGAAATTAATGAACCATGAAAATGCTGAAGTTACTAAAAACGCTCTTCTCTGTATTCAAAGGCTCTTCCTAGGTGCAAAGTATGCAAGCTTTCTGCAGGTCTGATTCGTGAGGTGTTCAATGACTCTCTGGCCATTAATCAGCTGATTCTGGATTTGCTCCCATGAGCAGATACTGAACTCGGCTCCTTTGATACTTGTGATTGACATCAGAAATTTATCAATCCGGGCTCATTTTTTTATTAGACGTTGGAAAACTGTGAAGAATTAATTTATTCTACTGAATGAGACTTAGATATTTGGGAGAGTATTTGTATCATGTTGTTTTTGGGTGTATATGCGTTTCAAGGGTTCGTTGATCGATCAATAACGTAATTATGCAAGAGTAGAAGAATTATATGTATCTGTTTATATAGACATTGATTCAGTGAGTTGCACAAAATAAAACATATTTTGGTATTCTCCGTTATAGGGATGCATGCTTCTGCTGGATTTGTTCTTAACATGGGCATTAATCAAAAGAAAATAGGAAGGCAGTAGGTTTTTTATATGGATGTCCGGTGCCAGATTTGTCTTTTATGATGCTGAGGGCTTTGTGATGGCTTGAACGGATTTTGATTTAAGCGGCGGGGTTGGGAGGTTACTTGAACACAATCCCACCCATCTCATAATTATTTTTTTATTAATAGAAAATGAAAAGAATTAGCTTAAGTAAAAGGAAAAAAAGTTCGAAGAAAGAAGAAATTGTTTATTTAGAAATTTTAGATGGATCATTACAAGATCTAAGGCAAATAAGGTTAAAGATGTATTTAATAAGTTTATTTAAAGTATTTGGATCAATATGAATTTTAAGAATTTTAAAAAGGCTACATCTTTAAACAAGTGATGATTAAATCTTAATTAATTTAATCTATGTACAAGAGAAGTATGATTCATCTATTTCATGAGCTAGTTAGTTTTTCTAATGCATAATTTTAATCTAGCTAGCATAATTATTTATCCGATTGTTGGATCGGATTGAAATATTACCAGAAGGTTCTTGTTTTATATTAAGTTAACATTTCAAGTCAATCAGACACTAGGAAGGCCTTGCGAAAATGTCCAAAAGATACTGTGCGAGAATTGTATTAGTTTCCTAGTTGATTTATAATTTTTCTTTTCTATTTTACTTATAATTCTTTTGTTATTTTTCCAACATTATTTATGATTTTTTTTACCTAGTATAAATAGGGTTATTTAACTTGTAATTAAGTTTTTTTTACAGAGTTTAATTTCAGAATAATATGTGTGTGTGAGGAAAAATCATACTTTTTGGTTCTTAAAAGAACTAAAATTGTCTTATCAAAGAACAATTATGTTCATGCTGTCTTTCTTAAACTTCTCGTTCCTTTGGTTATAAGGCGTGCACTGAACATGCAAATCAAAGAAGATGATGTAGATCAGTAACGGGAAAACATATTTCACACTCGATGTCATATCCAAAACAAGGTATGTAGCATGATAATTGATGGAGGTAGTTGTGCTAATGTAGATAGTGATACTTTTGTGAAGAAATTGAATCTGAGTTGTATTAAATATCCTAGGCCTTATAGATTTGCATTGGTTGAATGAATGTAGTGAAGTGAAGGTTACTAAGCAAATATTGATTGTGTTTGCTATTGGGAAGTATTCTGATGAGGTTATGTATGATGTAGTCCTAATGCATGCTAGTCACGTACTTTTGGGGCGACCATGACAGTTTGATCGAAAGGTGATTCATGATGGGTTTAGAAATAGGTTCACTATGTAAAGGATGGTAAAACCATCACTCTTGTAGCTCTCTCTCCAAAACAAGTGTATGATGATCAAATGAAATTAAAAAAGGAATTGGTGTCTTTGCGTGATCACGAGATTCGCATTATTTGGTATCAGAGCTTGGCTCCATTAATCAGGTTATATCCTTTGATTTCTTTTATTTTTGTTTTTACCTTCTGCGTCAATTTTTCTTTGTGTTGTTATTCTTGATTAGTTGCATTGAATTGAGTCTTTTGAGATTAAAATAAAAGGGTGTCGTATCATTCTCTCTTTCCAGAATTTCATTTTAGAGTAAAAAAATAAAATAAAAAAATCAGAAAACATTATTTAGGACAAATGGATTTGTTTCACTTCTGTTTTGCGTCCACTTATCAAACCATATTGTAATTGTGTCAAAATTTATATTCTGGTTATTCAGGGTGAAATCGCGTAATATATCAATTTTCAACTCATGTGGACATCGTTTGGTGTTCCAAATTTAGGTTTTAAAGGGACTGATTTGTGTCAGTTTCGCGTCCATATATCAAATCAATTCGAAATTAAATCAAACTTGATATTCTGGTTTTTTGGCGTGAAGTCTCTTTAAATGTCAAATTTCAGACCATTTGGAAGTCGTTTGGTTTAGGGTCCTTTTTTTGGGTCTAAAGGGGTTTGTTACGTTCGTCAATTGAAAGTCCATGTAATTTTGGGTCAGTTTTCAGTCCTTAGTGTCTTACTTTCTTTACTATCATTAACTTTTGTTTTAGGTTCTGATATAAAAAAAAATGCAAATGGAGCATTACAATCAGGATTTCATGTATTCTGAGGAGGTATTATGACAAAAGAAGAGAAGGATTCAAGGAGAGGTGGTATCAAAGGGAGAGAAATAAAGAGATTAGTGTTCTAAAAAAAAAAAAACCAAAAGTCTATCTCGTATTTGAGGGGAGATGCAGCAAGAACTTGATGTGTTAATGGCATTAGTCAATGCCTAGCAAGTTTCAGAAAGAGAGGAGCAAAAACACCGCAATGATGATAGACGAAAGAGAAGGGTTGCTACCTTCATCCAAAGTTGTTGGCGATGATTGTTGGCAAGAAAAGAACTTCAAAGCCTTCAAAAAATAGGCTAAAATTATCCCTTATCCCTAATGATGATTCGAGGAAGATTCATCTTTGAAGAGAGAGGGAATGATACGATCCAGGCAATGAAAAGCCAATCAGATTCGGATTTTAACGTAAAATGCGCAACTATCCAGTTTCATGCCAACAATCATAATTTCCAATCCGACCATTGGATCGAGCTGAAAGTTTACATAGAGTCTCCTCGCATGTTTTCCTACCTTGGTTAAACTTTCAGGTCAATCAGAGTTTGGAAAGGCATCGCAATACTAGTCAACAGAGGTTGTACGAATTTTGTTATTTACTTCCTTTTAACTTGTGAACTTTCTATTTGGCTAGAATTTTTATCCTACAAAGATGTGACAGCTGGTTTTCGGAATTTCCTAATCTTGCAAGGATATTTAATGGGCAATAACATAGTTTCCATGTGTGGTATGGACTCCATATTAATGTGGAATCCTTATGATATTTGGAAACAATTATTCTATCTTTATTATAGTAAGAATCTATCCTTAAATAAGTTTTCAAGTAAGCTAAGAATACTTTGCAAACAAGAAAACTAAAGAGGAGACAACTTCATATTTGATTCTTCTAGCTTATATGGGGACTTCTAAAGGGTAACAAATCTGATCTTATCATATTTAGGATATTAAATTCAGATTCATTATTGTTATTTTTTTTCTTCTTAATTTAGGGTTTGTTTATATTATTTGGGTTTAATTGTAAGTGGGCATCATATAAGTTCACATAAAGGGTTCATTAGGGTTTGTTTCAGTCTAGAGTCGGTATAAATATGGTTAGACAATTCAGATTAATAAAACTTCTTGTTTGCTGCACTTGTTGTGTGTTGGTAGGATAATCTCTCTTCCTTGGTTCTCTAAAGAACTGAAAAATAACTTGTCGAATAACAACTGACTTCGTGACGTCATCTTTATACTTCTTGTTCGCGAATCAATATTCATTGGGCGGGGGTTTCAGTTTCCAATAGTGGTGGTGCCTAGGTACAAGTTATCTGTGTCATACTCCTAACAAACCTGATTTACTTGGCTTTCCAGGAATTGGTGTCTTTACGTGTGGGTTGCTTGACCGCGTGATCAAGAGGTTTGCCTCAAATTTGCTAATCGTTGGGTGGGGGCATGATTTCTAATAATGTTAGTGCCTCGGTTTAAGGTAATCGTTGTGTCACGTTTTATTATCTTAAATATGATTTTTGGGTTTCCAGGATTGTGTTCAAACTTACTTGTGGGTTTTTGGATCTTATATCCATGGGGTTCACATCAGTTGATAATCACATCAGTGATTATCCATGGGTTCAAATCTTAACTCTGAAAATCAGATTATATCTTTCAGAATTTCTTCAAGTTTTTTCACATTTAAATTTTAGTTTTTTTCATTATTTTACTCCTTTAGTTACGACTTTGATAAAATAAATAAAAGAAAGAAAGAGATGGATAGATTATTTAGAAATAAAACATGTGTGTAGTTTGCT
>Ga0307517_10001769_pt1 | contig 35551 bp, 55 predicted proteins | sample 23_EM_MG_FD_194515 | JGI IMG/M metagenome (GOLD analysis project Ga0307517, IMG submission 194515) | Populus trichocarpa ectomycorrhiza microbial communities from riparian zone in the Pacific Northwest, United States - 23_EM | ecosystem: Host-associated > Plants > Roots > Unclassified | place... | reverse complement strand
CCCCCCCCCCCCCCCCCCCCCCCCCCGCCCCGCCCCCCCCCCCCCCCCCCCCCCCCCCCCCCCCCCCCCCCCCCCTTTGGCGAGCGTGTACGGTGATACAAAGTCCTGCAGAGGAAAACGGGGTATTGCCTTACTGCAGGATTACTTATTTATGGATGGGTGGTAAAAATGTACCGAAGACGAGACACCCGTTGTTAGAAGGAAGGAAGGGTGAAAGAAAGGAAGAAAGGAAGAATTGACGGGGTCGGAAGGAAACTCGAGTGATGAGGTGTGGGGGGTGTATGATACTCTTCTGCCGTGCGCAATGTCACGGGGAATGTAGGGGGGAGTGTACGAGTATGGAATGGGATGCGATGGGGGGGGGAGGGGAAATGTAATGTATAATACCGGCAATTTATCATTTCAAATCATGTCGGCGCGAGCAATTGTCTTTAGCCGGCAAATTAAATTCGTTGCTTGGGGGAAAATGAGTTTCTTCTGGAATTCTTTGGAAGGTGGGATTTTTGTTTTGGAACGGTATGGGGATGGGAATCGGATGACCGCCGGAGGCGAGCTACGGTAACTTGATTGCCTTTTCTTTCCCCCGCTGCATATCATACAAGACAAGAAACGCGCACGCAAAAACAAAAACCTAACTTACCGACTTGGCAAATCAATTAATCACGCACGCGAAACACGTCGCGTCTTCCCGACCTGCAAGAAAGAAAGCCCAAAGCCAAAGCCACTCTCTGCCCCTCATTTCCTTCCTTTCTCATTCCCTCCCTCCCTCCCTCCCGCATCTGCCCTCATATCCCGCACAAAGCATACACACCATGGAACCCCTCCCGAAACTAACCGAAGGCAGGTCCGTAATTTCTTCATATCCAGATCTCCTCTCGACCCTGACAGACTTCCTGACAGTCTGTATCCATACGATCCTCTACCACCGCAATATCTACCCACCCGAACTCTACATCAAAGCGCGCAAGTACAGCTTCCTCGTGTACCAGTCCCGTCACGAGCGTGTTTGTAAGTGGATTGCGGACGCGGTTGGGGCTGTTGCTGGGGAGATTGCGAAGGTATGGTTGGATTTGGTTTTACTCGGGTTCCCAGTACAAGTAAGTAAGCTTATTGGTGGAGGGGGGGATTAGGGCAATGTGTCAAAAGTCAGCCTAATTCTAATTTCGCCGAGAAATATTCCGTTGGAGAGATACGTTTTTGACCTTAGCACGTTCCCGAATGTTCCGTTTGAAGGCGGGTATGGGGATTTACTATTGCAGCAGTTGGTAGAGGTTGGAGGGGGGGAGAAGAAGCGGTTGGACGAAATCACGATTGCGGGGTTGGAGGCACAGTTTAGGGCCTGCCTGATGAAGCTTTCCGCCACTGCTCCAGATCTGGGTAGGCTACCTGAAGACTGCACGTACACCGTGGCGGTGGAGATGAAGGAACCGGGAGCGCCGATAAATGTGGGATTCCCCTCTCCCCTCTCCCACCGTCGGTGGTAAGCTTTTTTCTTTTCTTTTTCTGCTAACACCCGAAAAGTACGCAGGAGTCTGGGTCCCCGCCGAAGGGCAGGGCAGTGATGGGACTGGTATTAGGCGTGGCGGTGGGACTAGATCTACTGCTATCAGGACGGTAGAAGCGGGCTCGATTTGCCTTGAATTGTCAATAGAAGAAACCACTACCAAAACGAAGATGGTATTTGAGTAGTAGCAAAATTCAATGGTGGAATTGACCATGGAAATCGTAAAAAAGAAGGAAAAAAAAAGAAATTGTATGCATCGAAAAAAACACCTTTTATCTTGAGAGCCCTGGGTCAATTGAGGAAAATGGAGAGAAGAATTGTGGAATGGGGAGAGAAAGGAAAAAAAAGAGAGATCCGGCTGTAACTCCCATAGTGTGTGCACTGAGCCTGATATTAAAGAAGGCTGCAAACACCTGTGTATCGCAAATCTCTATCCCAAACCCATGGTCTTTTTAGAGTTTTCATACACAAGGTACGACTGAAAACGTGTTAGTAATGAAATGGCAGTATCAAAAGTATGAATAAGGAAAATGAGAATCTCACAATTGAGACCGCAGGTACGACTTTCAGCAAATTCGGAGTGAGACCCCTGAACATCCCCCGGAGGCCCTCCGCACTATATGTTTTTACTGTAACGTCCCACATGTTGGTGTATGTCTGCGGGTGTTGTGCTGTCCCCTGTGCCTGCAGTCTCGTCCTTAACACGTTGATGGGATACACCACGGTAGCGCCCACACTACCGCTGGTGGCACCGATTCCAAGAACTATCCAATTCGGCACTTCCACGTCTTTCTCGTCGCATTTTAACTTTTTGGCTTTCCGTGCCGTGTATGATCTCTTCATATACTCGAATGTGCCTAGATCAATGGCCGAGTAAGGGAATATCCCGATTAAAGCTAGTGGAAGACCTTTGTAAAATGCTTGAGGCCCCCCGTTAGTCCAGGTCTTTCGAAACGTCTCGAGAATAAGCTTATTCCCGGTAGACCCCTTTTCAACCAATTCACATTGCATTCGGAATTTCAGAGTGTCAATAGGGTATATGGAAAATCTAGATAATTAATTAGAGTTGATATTTCAGCTTCGAGATAATACTGGCATACTGAGAGACGACACCACCGATACCTCCGGCCAAGAACCTGGAAATTGGTGATATATTTGATGCGTCGTCGGTTCCCTCGAGTCTGCTAAGTGCTCGTTTCGCAGCCTTGCTCATGTTAGGAGGCATCTGGTTAATTCCGAGGAAGGCAAAGCCTACCTCAAATGAACCGAACTTAATTGCAGACTCAGGTAAAATCTTTACAACATTCAATCCATTACCTGTCCGTGTTAGAAAATCCACCCGAATTTGAGGGCTGCGCTGTCCCTACCCGCAAAGAAGGACCTAACTCCGCCCGCTCTCCATAACGCCCGGATGGAATCCATGAGGGGTCCTGCAGCTTTTTTTGCAGCCTGGACAGCTTCACCTTGCGTCACAACCTCGACAGCTTTCCTCGCCGCTGAATTGCCAGTCTGTGCAATCAAGTAAACCTTTATGCGATCAAATGGTGCCGTGGCAGTCCTCGAAATTGCGCCTGCAATACCGCCTGCAAGAAAGTAGCCTAGCCAATCATTGACATCAGTACATTCCTCCCAAAGGCACCTTCAAACCGGGCCAGCATACGGGGACTGTAATGGGGCAACCTGAGATATTGAGGGTAAGGTCGGAAGAATTGAAACCGGATTTACCTAGTCCTAAGTGATTTATCTCATCACTAAGACTCACATCGCCTTCTGGGTTAACGTTAACAGTGGAAAGGTAGTAAGAGTAAATTGTCTTTAAGGAGGCCTCATGTGGCATGAACATGAGGAAATCTCTTGAACTCGTCAGCATCACTCTAAACATACTAATTGCTATGGAAAGGTATGTAATGTTGTTGGATTCCCACAATCATACCTCCATTCCTCATAACATATCACACCGTCATTATTTCTGTCCATTGAATCGAAGAATTCTTGCAGCCGTTTTGTATCCACCACAAGTCCGGCACGGCTGAGCGCGATTCGTAGTTCCGCTTTATCGATCTTTCCATTCTTATCCAGGTCGACGGAAGTGAAGATGCGCCATAGTTCCCGATCAGCGCTCTCGAAGAAGTGCTTGAATTCTGAATACTGAATGAGGCCATCCTTAGATGTATCGACAGCTTCCAGGATATCGTGTAATAGATGCTCCGCGTCTTTCAGAGCTGTCACAGACCGATAATGATTCAGAAAACCAATCGCTTATACCGTGGAGACTCTCATTCAAAGGTGCTTAGGCGGAACGGCTAAAGGAACTGGGTGATTGAACTCACGATGGTTAATCCTCTTGAGACCCCGCCTCAATCCCTCTAAGTCTAAATGGCCCTCGCTGCGTGTGTCCAGATTCTTGAAGAGCTTCAGTAAGCGCTCATCGCGAGCCTTTTGGCTCTCACGCTCGTTCATGTATGGAACCTTCTTCTTTTCTTTCTTTTTTTCCTTCTTCCCTCCTTCTCCTCCTCCTCCTTCTTCTCTTGTTCTTGTCCTTGTTTTTTTCCCTTTCCTTTTATCCGATCTAATGAGGGGTCGTATGTTATCGCGAGATTAACGCTATCGCGGATTGTTTCCTGCGCAGAGGTTGAGGAAGGCCAAGCAAGCAAACAAACAGGAAAAATTCAAGATTTTTCGTGTTCTCATTCTATTTTATTTTTTCCTTCTTTTTCTCTGATGGAGGTCCCGATCTCCACGTGTTTATTGGTGGATGAATCGGATGAATGTCGATCAGAAGTGAGGTCACAGCCCTCTGTGATTCGAGTCTATTGGTTCCTTTTAGGCTTGGCAGAAGTGGTAAATTAACTGTTTGATTGGGACTCGCCAAGCCCCGTTGCGACCAAGATGGACAAGATGGCTCTCATCTGCCCCATCCGTGGACAAGCCAAAACCGGCGGCAATTCATTCCAAGATCTACTCTCAAAAGCAGCGAGGGCCAGTGATTTCCCTGATCACCTTCGTCCGGACCTTCGAGAATCGGGACCAGAGGATCTTTATGTCACATCTCCGCCCCTCCCGCAGTCCAAAAATCTTCTTCATAGCCTGCCTCGCTTGTTCGCCCGAGCGATTTCGCAATCAGCACTTCAGCTCTGCCCTTGCCTTACAAGTACAGTACCTCGATCACTACCCTTCCTGAAGGGAAGAATCCCCAGCTGGCCCGATGAGCCTTTCTGCGCAGCTTCGCCGCCTTTGACCCGCCTTTCCCAGCCCTCAGCTCGACCCAACTCGGCTCAACCATCACTTACCTACTTACCGAGGGAAAAGTCGAAAGGAGAAAAAAAACAACTAAAACCGGACCCACCATTATTTTCCTACAGTAGCAACAGGCAGCACAGAGAAGCAAAGCGACCGCAATTGCTCCGAAGAAAACATCGCCGCAGTACATACTTACAATCCACACATCCTGCGCTGGTTATTCTTGCGTGCACCTCATGGCGGCAAACTACTGGGCTTCATCGCAGCGCCTGCATTGGCAAATGTCTCGACAGAAACTGGCCGAGACCAGGAGTGCTCTCGATGTCCTCGATCCGAAGACGGTTCAACAATATCCTTTGCCTGAATTGAGGCACCTGAGCATATACTTCAATTCTCGTTCGTTCCCTCTTCCAAAAGAAAGAAAAATAAAGCAAAATGCTTGTTCTTGCTTCTTTTGCTTGCTCACTGAAAAAAAAAACTATGTATCATGTTTTGCACGGAACAGAGATAGCTCGTCTTGGTCGGCGCATGCAGACGAGACAACAGGCACTGGCGACCGCCCAATTGTATATTCGACGATTTTACACAAAGGTCCCTATACGTGATACGAACCCTTACCTAGTGATGGCAACATGCTTGTATCTCGCGTTGAAGATGGAGGAGTGCCCCCAGCACATCAGGATCGTTGTCAGTGAGGCGCGAACTTGCTGGCCCGGTAAGCTTCACCCTACGAGTCCTCCTCTGATCGGTAGTGGTCCCCCTCTTTCTAAACCTTGTACCACGCGTGCCCAACAGATGTAATGCCCTCTGATACAGCGAAGCTCGCCGAATGCGAGTTTTACCTCATATCTGAAATGAATTCGTATCTGATAGTTCATCACCCATACCGGACCCTTGGGGAGCTTACAGGTGGTCTATCGTTGACGAATGAAGAGAACAACACCTCCTGGCAAGTTATCAACGACTCCTGCCTTACCGACCTTCCACTACTATACCCTCCACATATAATCGCGTTGACCGCGATCTTTCTTTCGGTTGTACTGAAGACATCGCTACCACAAGCAAACATACACGCAGCAGCATCATCAGCTGCCGCCGCTGCCGCGGCAGTTGTGGCGGCGAACTCTGGTAATAGCGCAGGAGGTAGCGGTGGGGGGGGAGGGGGCAGTGGTGGTGTTTATGGGGCGAGTGGTCAAGGGCCTCAAGTTCGGATCGGAAAATTGATAGAATGGTATGCCGAGTCGAAAGTGGATATGGAAGCCGTTATCGATTGTACCCAGGAAATCATGTCGCTTTATGAGGCGTGGGAGTCGTTTACGCCATCCGCCGAAAAGAATTGCAAAGATCAACTTTGCCGAATGATAAAAGCGAGAGGTATTGTGTAGCGTGGTCGTACAGCACGGGGAAGGGGGGGGTCTCGGATAATCTCTTTCTATAAATTTTATTTTCCTGTCATTTTTTCCGTGATCTTTTTTTCTTATTTATTTTTTTCTTCCTCCTTCCATACCGGTCTTCCTTCCTCTTAACACACACCTCTTGGTTGGAATGGGAGTTAGGTTTAGGGCAGGCAGACACGTTTCTGTGAACCAGGCGGGATGTTGGTGCATTTTCTAGATGTTTCGTGACCTTGATCGGGAATCCGGCAGCAGCCGGAGAGAAATGAGGGGCATGCCTTCAAGAACCAGGAAAAGATCTTCCATCTCTAAAACGGACAAAAACCCTAAACCAAACAAGGTTCAGAAGGAGAAATAGGACAGCTCTATGAGGAAGAGGGCCCTTGTGACGTTGGTGGTGTTGTTCGGAGCTCTATCCGCAGGCTTTCCTAGCCTCATTCTCCTACATGCTGGCGATGGGGGGGAAGCGGTGCAGCAATCCTTTAGAGTTAGATTTACCCTTTTTCTTTGTTCCTGGAGACACGAACACGTCAAACTGGACCAAACCATACACCCAGGCCGATTGGCAGCCAGTGAGAGAAGGAGAAAACCTTGGTACCCGATCGGTTCGTGCATAATCCGTCGAGGCTGAATAAAATGGTCACCCACCATCCAGGCCTGACCGGGGACAATCGTGGGTCTAACCGCTTTCCGCCATTCTCGTCTACCCGAAGAGAGCAAGTGGACTGGGAAGCGCGAAGACCGAAATTAAAAATGATGCATGCGACAATGCGCACGGCAACTGGCTGCAGAGAGAGACGATGGCGAGACCCGTCTCCAGTTGCCAGCTCTCAGGCTGGTTGGGTGGGATCAACATTCCCCTGCTGACCCTCCTCAAACATCAGAATTTTGTACCAAAACCTACTACCCCATCACCCACCATCACCCACCTCCGCCATTTCGAAGCTTCACCACACACCGCTTCTGTCCCTCCCTCCCAACCGTTTTTTTCCCTGCTTCGAGGGGAGGGTGGGTGGCACTGAATTTAGAGAGGCCAGAGAAGGAAGGGTGGGGCTTGCCTTGGGCGCAGCAGCAGAATCGACGAGCCAACCAGGCCTCGGACTGACATGGACAAACCCTTGTTCCTGGTGTTGGATTTTCTCTGTGTCTTTCTCTATGGGGTATGTCAGTGGCGGGATATTGATAGCCTGGATGCCTTTTTTTATTGTTTTTTTCTTCTTTTTTCCTTTTAGCTGTTTTGTATGAGTGCCCAGTACGACCAGCGCTTGCAGACCTATTCCCAGAACAGTATCCGACCCACTCCTCTCACTCGCTCGCAGCCCATGTCGCCACCCCTTTTTTTATTCCTTCCACCCCTGACCACCCCCCCCCCCCCCTGCACTCTCCATCATATTTTTCCACCACTCAGACAGCAGACGCACGCACACCCTTCTCACTCCCACACACCCCAAGTCCGCTATGCTCTCTGTTCCCTCCCTCGCTTTCTCGACCTGTGTTCCCATACCGGCCGGTACACTTCCACTCTTCTGATCCTGCTTTGCTTATCCCCCCCCCTCTCACCACTTTCCCAAACTCCAGTCCGCCACAGCCTTCTCCTCCTCTTATTTCTTCTACCCCCTCCCGCACCCCTCTTCATTCATATTCAAAAGCACACGAGCCATCCAAGCAAAGTTTCCATTATCGATACGGTCCGGTGTTGTATTGTTGTCTGTTTGCCTGTTTGTTATAATCTAATCGTCGCCACCCTCCTACACCCATCTTTCCCACCCTTCATCTCTCCTTGCCTTGCATCGTGCCGCCCTTAAGCCCACAAATTCCGACACCGGCAAAAGAAAGCAAATCCCCCACAACGCATTCATCTATCAACTCGCTCCTCGGACAGCTTCTCCTGGCGATAGCATCAACTCTCCCATAGCAACATATCAAATACCACTGCCACTTCACAATGTCTTTCGGTTATCCCTCCTACCTACCACATCCCGCACAAACTTCCTCGGGCAACCGCTCTCGTAGGAACCCTCACCGTCCTTCTTCCACTCCGTCCTTTCTCATGATGAGGCCGAAGGAGGAGCTGACAGACACACCAGCAGTCCCCACTTTCATTGAAAAGTTTGAGGCAGGAAGGTCTTTTGAGATGGAGGATGACTTTGCTTTCATCCCGGAACTGTGTACGGAGGAAGAAGTATGAGCCGCCTTCTACACCAATGATCTGTTGACCCGAATGATGCTTCGACGGTGTGCTTACATTTCACCTGTCCGCAGCGCCAGATGATGGACTACTCGTCTTCAGATCGTTCTTCAACCTCAAGCGGTTCTCCTCAGTCATCACCACTACAGCATCAGGTTCAACCCTCGACAGCGTATCCTCACGCTGCCACCTATGCAAACATGTTCAACAACAACATGCATGTTAAATATCAACAGCCTCCTGCTCTGCCTCCAAAACAACGCTTCGCTATCCCCATCGTGAATCCTAATACCGGACTGCGCGTTGCTTCTCCTCCACTAGCATCACCAAATAGGAATCCCTATCCCAGCTCCGGCCTAGCCAGGAGGTGGTGAGATCACTCACGTCCTTGACAAACCAACCTTTTCGATCAAAGTGTCCTAGAAGTGACGTTGATATCACCCATCCTACTGAAAGCAACCTTCAAAAAAAAAAAAAACTCTTTACCTTCACCCGCCTTTTTCACTTATTAGCGATTACATTCTCGCTATGTCTATAGAATGTTGGTGTTTACCTGTACTTTTTCGGGGTGTGTGTCAAATTAACCATGGGATGGTGTTATTGTGTTCGCTTCAACGTGTGCTTTTACGGGTATGGTCGGTTTTGTCTTTGGTTTTCGCATCGGGATTGTTTAAAAAGAGTGGGGAAAAACGAAAAATATTGGACGGCCTTATAAATATCTCTATACATAGTTTTCGGCTTCTGTGTTTCTTTATTTTCCTTAATCCTCTTTCCTTTTGGGTGTTGCTTATCATCTCTTAGTCTTGGGAGTTCTTGTCAACGGACTTGGGGGCGGTGGGTTATTGGGTTGTTTTAACGATCTTGGGGCTCTTTCGGGGGTTGCTGTCTTGGGTTTTTCAACGGTGCAAAGTTGTTTTACTTGCTGCAATAATAGCGGCGTGTATCTTTGATTCTTGGGGTGGGAGTGTTTTTGTGCTTTTATGGTCTTTATTTTTCTCCTATATTCTCGTGTGAATTTTGGGAAACTTTCTTCATCTTCCCTTCTTGTTCAAAAAGATGTTTTAAAATTATTTTAGGATCTCTGTTATCCGCTACTAACTTAACTAGTTTTCTTTTCCTCTTGTCTTCTGTTTTTGTCTCTTCTTTATTTACCTACCTAACCTTGATACCTCGATCTTGTATTAACTCATGGAAAATGGAGTAATGCTTTTTAGCGGTTGAGGTAGTTTTTTTTCTTTTTCTCCGGCATTCGTTGTTCATGGCTTCCCTTTTCCTTTCTTACTTGCCTCCCTTCTGCGTTTTCGATATCCCCTCTCTTCTTCACCAGCGGTGCTTTACTCCGAAATCACCTCAGCTTCAGGCGAGTGAAGCAAAGCAAAATAAGTGTATTATTCGATTCTTCTCCCCTTTCCCCTTCCTGTACAAAAGTAGTATTTTATGATCCTTAGAAGAATAGCAACCATACCAGGAGTTGAGTATCATAGAGGTAAGGTAGTCCGCCAGACAAAACTGGAGATCTACTAGTGCATCTGTGTATTGATTCGAAAATTGCTTATTAAGCAGGTAATCTCTTTCCTCTTTGGGTTTGATTGGTTAATCTAACGAGCACAAAACTGTCAAATCTATTATCATACTTCATTTGGTGAAGTGGTGCCAAGATATTATCAAATACGGTTAGTTTGTGCTGTGTCACCCTATCAACCCCTTCCGCAAGTCTCTAGACAACCATAAAGTAAACACTTTACACCAGCTTTTCCAGCTTAAAAAGTGTTGCAGTTGCTGAGCTGGAGCATTCTTCTTCCCAAGTCAGTCAGTCAGCCAGCCATATTTGGGGGCTGGTTTTTGGGAAGGGGGGAGGGAGGGAGGGTTGATTCGCATTGTCCAGCACCGTGCCTGTCTGCTGCAACCAACCAGTTATCCACAGCTAAATCTCCACACCCGCCCCAAAACAACCCCAAGCAGAAACCAGGAAAACCCAAAACCCAACCAACCAAAACCTTACCATACCGGTATCATCACAATAATATTATTATCATTTCCCACAAAGTACTCCAGCACCCGAAGGCGGGGCGTCGCAAAAAGAAAAAGAAAAAGGTACGAGACCGGTATACCGGTAATACGGTAGGTTACATCCCTCCCTCCATCCATCCCTCGGCTGGACCGAACTCTCTCGAGTAGTTAGTTAGTTACCTTTGATACCTACCTACCAGGCAAACCAAAGCGAAAAAAGAAAAAGAAAAAAAGAGCAATTTGTTATTATTATTTTTTATTTTTTTCGATGTTTTATTTGTTGTGTAAAAAGATAATTGTATCATACCGGTAACCGGTATTGTATGATACTCGTACCAGCAATAAGAATTCAATCAGCAAGTTGATTCAGCACGTACCTTTTCCTCCTCTCCTTTTCCTTTCCTTTACTTTCCTCCACCTCCCACCGCCGAGGGGGGGGCTATGATCCACAACAACCCACCCCTTCATAATATCATCATAGTCCTACCCCCCCCCCCCCCCCGTGCTACACACTACAATACGAGCGAGTTATCATACCGCTATCGCAGATCCTTACAATAATACGGGTACCACTAACTAACTAACGAACCCCCCCCCCCCCACCTTTCCATTCGCTAAGAACGGCGAGCGGCGAACGGCCGAGGCGAAGGGCTGAAAAGGTATGGGTGGATGGAAGCCTGAAACTCATTTATTCTACCGCGCACAAAGTAAGGATGAAAAACAACGACCGTGCACTCTTTTTTTTTTCTTTTTCTTCTGTGTGTGTGTAAGTTGTTACAAGTATGTGCTAGTTGGGGAAAGCATAGCCTGAAGGAAACTTAGTCCAGATCGATGAGGAGGAGGAGGAGGAGGGGAGGGAGGGAGGGAGGGATGTGATGTTTTAGAAAAAAGGGAAGTTGCGGAGAAGGGTTTTTCCTTTTGTATGCCTTTGTTTGGAATCGGGATGGTTTTTGCTTTGTGGTAGTTTAACTGTATGATAATATGGGGAATTATCGTTGGGGGGGGGGGGTTTCTTCAACTTTGAGGGGTTTCGCCTGTTTGTCTGTATGTTCGCCCGTTTGTCTGTATGCTCGCCTGTTTGGCTGTTCTTCTTCTCGGCAGTGCAGTACTAGTAGTTGAAGTGGAGTGATTTGCCCTGCCTCGTTATTATATTTCCTCCTGCTATGTAGTTAATTCCATCGTAACTAATCTCTCCACTATGATGCTATTTATCTATTTTATCTATTTATTTTTCCGAGCCTTGATATCATACTTGGGTACATCCCATTTGAATCGATGTGTATGGCATGAAGTTCACTACTTCCACCATACCGTACTATGTTTAACCCTTTTTTTTTTTTTTTTTAGGATGAGCCTGCCAGTCAGTCAGTCAGTCAGTCAGTCAGTCAGCCTACATCCAATGTATCATACGTCCTCACGTTCTGCATTCGCGTTTTTTTGGCATGGGAGCACGGAAGGGAAGGGACATGTTATGGTACCACCGGTACCGGTCGTCTTTATTCATTCATTCATTGGATTTTTACATTTTTAAAAAAATTTCCCTTTTTACCGCTCCGATATGCTGGGATGGGTGTGGGTGTGGGTGTGGGTGTGGGCAGTTTTATGAGACCATGTCCGAGTCGCTGTATGATATTGTAGGAATTTTGTTCATGCATGATATGGTAATCTATGCTATGTACGGTATGATATATTCCCCTTCGCGATCCGATCAAGTACAGGAAGTGGTTGTATGGGAGGGATCTCACGATGTCTTTTTTTTTCTTCAGTGTGATACCGTATGTAAGTGTGGGAGTAATAGTGAAGTGAAGTGAAGTGAAACTTTAGGTTTTTCATGTCACAGTAAGTTACAGTCAGGAAGGTTGTTTTTCTTTTTTGTTGCACCTTTCTTGACGCCTGGCTTGCGATGGAGGGACGGATGGGATGGGCAAGTAGGTAGGAAAGGAAGCCTGCGGTGAAGTATCGTGCTCTTACATACACAGGCGCAGAAACTCGAAAGAAAGGAGGAAGGAAAGAAAGAAAGAAAATCGCAGGAACCCATTTCACTTCACCCTCCACCCACCGATCACACACACACACACACACACACAGCCGGTTGCAGAGATGGAGAGCATGTCTAACTGCAATATCGTGTATGAATACCGTGAGTACAGTTACTGTACTCGTGCTGTAAACTACATAACAAACGAACCCTTACATCTACAAGACAGTGCTGACCGTCCCTTCCTGTTCTCCACAGGTAGAGAGAGCCCGGTACCCATCCTGCAAAAAAAAACAAAAAAGAAGGTATCATAAGAAAAAGCAAAATAGTAATCATCATTCCCTCCCTTCCCTTCCCTTCCCTCCTCCATACTCGTACAGATTCGATCGCTACCGTGCGCTGGTCTAACCCACCAAATTCATGCATGTCTCGAACCAATCCCAATCCTGATCCATCCATCCATCAACAACAACAAATCGAAAAAAAGAAAAAAGAGAGAGAGAAAGAAAGAAGAAAAAGAAAAACCCCCTCCCTCCCCTTTCACACACACACACACTCAACACCCACGACCTGCAAAAAACCATGACAAGCGCCTACCGGACATGCAGACAACGATAAGCAAAAGCGCCAATCCGCCGTTCCCAAAAATAAAAATAATAATAATAATAATAATAAAGCCTCCCTCATCCAAATTTAACTTTGCATTTCTTCCTTCTCTATTTTCTTTTCACTTTCTTTTTTTTTTCACTTCACTTTTCTTCCGTTCATCGGGCCGGTTTTGAATTTCCCTTGGTCTGCCTGAAACGGTTCGAAATTCGTCGCCAGGTATGATATAATATCATACGCTAAGGTTGGATTTGGCAATAGTTGGCCGGACTCGGTTGGGGAGAAAAGGGTAAAAGAAAGAAAGAAGGGGATTTTTCTTTCTTTCTCGGATGACTCAGCAATTTCTTGGATATTGGTTTCGATAGGTATCATATTCTCCACAAGGCTCGAAAGTGTTCCGGGAAGGGGTTACTGTACGAGTACGGTACGGTAGCGGCGTCTATAGTAGCTCCTATGCGTGTATGAAGAAGAATCCGAACCGTTTCAGGCAGACAAAGGGATACCGTAAGGTCCCGCAAGAAGAAGAAGTTATGGAAGGGGCCAAGTTATTCGAAGGAAGCTGGACAAATGCATGCGCGTGGAGAAGCACTGCGCTATGCATCATTCAACGGTAAGGACCAGTTAACAGGAACAACCGACAGGGATACATTCGGCCGATTAGCCTCAGATAACTGTTCCATAATCTTCCTACCGGACCGTCTACTCATCCCGGTCGGGAAATGGGCTTGGAAGGATGGAAGGATGGAAGGAATCGAAGGCCTGGCGGAGACTTTGGGCTATGACATAATGATGCCCGCACAAAGTGGTGAGGTATGACGTCGTTGATCAACTTGATCTTTTGTCTTGTAAATTTAAAAGGATCTTTTGGATCTTTGTTCAAATTGCTCGGGGAGGAATGAAAAGTTGACCTTCTTCTTCTTCTTCTTCTTCTTCAAACCAACCTGTCCGATCCGTCTATCCACCGTATCTTTCACAATCTATTTTTTATATACCAGACCGGACTTGAAAAAAGGCACCGTATATCATTCCTTACTCAGCCTACTTCGCCACATCACGACATGTCCGCGCTCTTCCGACCACTGGGAATTCTGGGACGGGCAATTGTTTCTGCACGATCGGCCGCAGCTGTGGTTGGTAGTAGCAGTAGTAGTAATGGAAGGTTCATGGGGACTGCGACGAGACATGAGAACGACCCAGAGGTTTGTCATCTCCTCTCTCTCCCTCCTACATAATTCTAAATGCGACATCAGGTCATCGAAAAGAACAAACAGAGCATCCTACGAAAGCACGCAAAGGGCTCAACCGAATACCCGCACTGGCACGAGGAACTTGCTTCTGATGCTGAGGCCTTTGTATGCGCCGCCCCTATTGCTATCATGTAGGAGATGGAAATGAGGTAATTGACAACGATGGGGTATATCCCACAGGTCAAATCCTACCGTGGAGAAATCGACGCTTCAGAGGGCGAGATAACGAAGATTCAGCAAACGACGAAGAAGATACTTGATACTAAGGCCAATGTTAAGGAGTAGAGGCGAAAAGGAAAGGAAAGGAAAGGAAAGGAAGCGAGTGAGTGAGTGAAAACCGGTTTCTTACTTTTTTCTCCTTTGAGATTGAGGATGAAGGAAGGAAGGAAAGAGGGAAGGATGTGGTTGTCAGATATCCGGTACGCGTAGTGCGGATTGAGTGGGAAAATGCATAATATTATGGTTACCGGTACTGGTTAGGGTGCATCAAGCGACATTGCACTCATCACACGAGTGCGAGTCCTGCGATAAATTAAACAAAATTAATTACCCTGGGAAAACTATCCGGTAGCTTACTCGCTTTAACTTCTAGCTGAGAAAGAAAGCGTATTGTAAGTTAACATACCCAATAGCCTGTATTTAGAAAACGTCGCATTAAATGTGTTCGCCCAACCATCAACCATACAACCTCGTGGCATGTATAAAAGAATAACACCCCACAAAGCATAATCCAATCGCCAAAATAAACGCATAAAATCTGCCTCACCCCCCAGACTCAAGCATAATATAGATCTACAATCCTAACAACACAATTGGATACAATACACAAATTCTCACTCACCTCAACCTTATCGTCACCCCCCCCAAAAAACAAAACTAAACTAAACCACATGATAACACAACACCACCGCAAAGAAACTAAGCACCAGCCCCCTCCCACCTTCGCCGCCCCCTTCGTTCGCCATTCGTGCAACACAAACACCATACCATAATAGCAACAAGTGCCTTCTCACCACCACCACCACAGGCACGTCTGACACTCCCTCCACCCCACACCCACCCACCCAGTACGGTATCCGACCTCGCTAATCCAACCCCAGAATCACAAAGAATCACTCGAAATGTCACCACCCGCACCCACCCACACACTAATTTATTGAAGCACTAATAGACTAGAACTACTGCAATGCAAATGCAAATGCAAATGCAAATGCAGTACTCGTACAGTACGCCTGCGAAAATCCTTCTCAGCTCACCGCCACAGTCAGAATAAAACAAAATAGAAACAGACAGAAACAAAATAAATAAATAGATAAATAAAATAGTGAATGGTTGCACTATGTTTAAGGTTCCTTCTTCTTCCTTTCTCCTCTCCTCTTCCGGGATGAGGCAGGGGAGGCATTTGCCTGCAGAGGAGGAGGAGGAGGAGGAGGAGGTTGGGAGGCTGGGAGGTTTGCCTGTGGTACTGGCATGATACAGTAATAGTCTACGTTGTGCGCGCCAATTATCGTGAGTCAGGTACGTATTGTACAGGCTGCACTGCGCAGAGAGGTGGGAGTACGAGGTTGGGTCGGGAGTGTGCGTGCGCGTGCTGTGCCAGTATTGTTTACGGTACTCGAACGGTATTGTATGCGAAGCAACGTAACGCGGGATGATGATATGATTTGACGCTTGCCGTGACCAGGAGAAGAAGGTTTGGTGATAAAAAAACAAATAAAAAACAAAAACAAGGCTCGGTTACTACTGTACTGTACCGCGCAGTTGGGAGGGACAGCAGATTGCCGTGCAGCACCGCTGGTCGGTCTGCTGCCTGCTTGCTTGCGTAGCTCGGTACCTTGCTGGGGACCGACGGATGTGTCGTGTCGTGAATCATTATCGTGCGGAGTCTTTTTTATTGGGGGTCACATTGAGTAAGGTTTGCGTTTCTGGAGAATGACTTCTTTGTTTGACACCTATGACGTGTTTGAGCTTTAAGTTTGGCCGGAATCTACAGACTATGGAGGAAGACGAAGGAAAGATTTATACTGGCAGTAGGCTGGAAGGAGAAGGGGAGGGGGGGAAAGGCGGAGAAGAGTAGAAATAAGTGGGGAATAAGAGGAAGAAAAAAAGTTAAAATTATGAAAACACCGCTAACGAGCGAATAAAATGATTGGACATCCTCAGATTTATTTTGTTCTTTTCGAGTTGGTTCCCGTAATCCCGATGATAGACCACCCACCCAAAACTCCAGTAAATAGGAAAAATAATAAAAAATTGATTGTGGGGTTATATCTGGTGACGGGATTAGCGTCTGGACTTTGATGAAGGAAGGGGGCATCAAACTATTTGATAGCAACAATGAGTAGGATCAAGGTAATAATGAGGATAGCAATGACGACCAGACTTCCTGTATTCATGTTTAGCATCCGCAAGATCTAAAGCTAGGCTGAAGCTTGTTTCGGCCCGAGCAGGGGTATATATAGAACACGTACCATGGTCCTTTGCCGTCTGGGCCACACTGTTGAGCCTCTTCTTCGCTCCACTTAATCTATCCTGATGTCTATCAACTAATACATCCACCTCGTCCAACAATTGCACGTGACTGTCAAGTTCATCGCCTATCTGAATGCTGAGCTCCCGCTGGTTTCGTATGCTCTCTGACAATCGGTCCAAGCTCTCGTCCTGTTCGTCTAGAACCCTTCGGTGCAGTTGCAACACTTGGTGATTGTCCGACCCATCCGTGTTCACTAATGTATCGGAAAACCGAACAGTTTTGTTACCCTTTCGCAGGGCGCTAGGTGTTTCACGGCTTCCCATAAGGGCCTCTCGAGCTTCGTGTTCATCTATAGGGTTCTCGCTGCGTCGTCCAGGGGTTATCACTGACGAGGAGGATCGGAAGGATAGGTCTAAGGGACCCGGGGGTGCGGTGTCTGTAGATGTGAATTGCGCGTGCAGATCATCGTATTGTGAACGGAGCCTGATGAGAACATCTTCCCTTTCCCTCAAGCCTTGGGATGATCTAAAGGCGAAAAAATATTTTTGATATTAGCGATCATGGTGCTTCGGTAGCACAAGAGCAAGGTATGCGAAAAAAGGGGGGGGGGGGGCTGGGCTATAGTGGAATAAGGTCGGACGAACAAATCTCCGGCAACTTCAAGCTGCTGTTGTTCCTTCTCTAACTGTTCGATACCTTGATGCAAGGTATCGAGACTACGTGATATTTCATATGTATTTCGGGTATCTGGCTCTGCCCTGAGGGAGAGAGCACGTTTGCGTTCTATGAGAGAGAGTTGGATATGTTCTTGGAGGAGCTGGAGACGATCGGCCGTGGTGCTCGTCATGAGAGATGCAAGCTGGGAGAAAGGGGAATCGAGACTGGGCGGACAGGGGCGATGAGGGGATAGGCTACTGAAATGTGTGCGGGGGTAAACGAGAGGTGGAGAAGTTGATCCTTTTTTTTTTTTTTTGCCGCTGCTTGGTCTGGAGCTCGAGCCGAAAGTATTTGGTAGGATACCAGTATTCTCTCAAGGGCAGGAGGTGGAGGGGACAGGATGAGATGTTTTTCTGCGAGGGAATACCAGTGCGGGACGGGGATTAGACGCCTGCCGCCGTTGCAGCGAATGCCCTGCGTGAACGTGAGCGAGTAAGAGCCGCGACGGCAAAAACTTTACTGGCATACCGGGACCGGCAGTCTCAATCGATACAAAAGATTCGGGCTATCGTTGTTTCACTCGGGCTTTAGAAGGCATCACTGGAATCGTAGGAGGATGTATGGAGGTAATTTCTGAAGCCAGTTATAAATGACGCTGTAACGAACTTGACGTGATAGGTCTTATGTTAACCGGGTTTTCCTTCAAAATATGTATTGTCCGTTGGTGCCCTCTTCTCCGCATTTCAGCGATGTTTCACAGACTAGTTTGCTGTTCTCCATATACAAATGTTGGACTGGTTTTGAATGATATATCATACTCTACAGACCATCAGAATTGAGCAGTTTTAGGAAAAGAGGAAGCTACGTAGAGAATTTTATGGGCTGGACACATGGAAAACTGCCATTTATCAGTCGGAGGTAAATCCCTTTACTTTTTCTCTCCCGAGTTCCAGGGTCTCCGCAGAAAACAGGGTGTCAGACACCACCAGTAAAAAGTTGTCGATAAAAGAGACCGCAGAAACCTCATGTCTTGCAGTAACAGCACGCCTCGAGACCTCACCATCTTCCACGCCATCCTCCACACCTTTCTCCACCCCTGCCGGCCCCGCTGTTCTTTCCACAATCTCTGTCGTCACTGCTCGCACCTGCAACTTAACCTATACTAGCACTGCCACCATCACCATCACAACTACAAGCACCTCCACAGAAGAATCATCACACAAACTCTTTCGAATTCAACCGCCTCAGCATCCCTTGGCGTTCTTCTCCCCCGCTACCGCGCACACACCTCCAAGATTAGGGTAGGAAGAAAAAATACGGCGCAATGCCCCTTGATTTGGCGTCAGAAGATACGCTGGACCTGGGGAACCTCTCATACCTCACAGAAGTCGATGATAACCTTTGCTGCCCTATCTGTCATTCCCCGCTGATAGACCCTGTTCACACAAAATGTCGCCACACCTTTTGCTCTGGCTGTATCACCGAGGCCCTTGAGACTTCAAAGACATGTCCGGTCGACCGGAAACCATTGAAGCTAGAGGATGTTTCTGCAGCTCCCATCATGATTGCTAATCTGGTCAATGACTTGGTGGTTTTATGTCCCAATTCTGAACTTGGTTGTCCTATGACCTGCGCACGGCACCTACTAGGCGGACATCTTAGGGAAGATTGTGCTTTCGTCGCAGTAAAGTGTTCAGGATGTGATGGTACGACAATGAGGAAAGATGCTGGGTCGGAGTGTTTACACCAGTTGGTGGAGTGCTCGTTTTGCTCTTCTAGCTGTCGCAGGCTTGATATGGAGGTTAGCTATCATTCCCTACTCCCCCCGAACCTCCTTACAATTGGGGGCTGGTAGTTGGGGAAGATAGGTTGTGACTCATGGCGCGGTTTGTTATCTAGAGTCACGAGGCCGAGTGTCCGCGGATCACCGCCGTATGCAGTCACTGCTCGGGAGATTTTGCTCGCTCCAACATCAGAGCTCATGAAGCTACCTGCGACGAAGCAATCATACTATGCGATTCATCAGGTGTGGGATGTCCATGGAAGGGGGCTCGGAGGGAGCTATCAGAGCATACGAGAGTTTGTGCATTTACTCTTCTTCGACCGGTCCTTCATGCGCATGCGGATCGCCTCGCGGCGCTAGAGCTGGAGAACAAAGCGCTTCGCAGGAAAATTGATATCCTTCTTCCCCCAAGACCACCCACAGAGGTACCTACGCCATCTTTTGACGACCATACAATCCAGCTCCTTGCCGAACAGGAGCATCTTCGCTCTGATCTTGAGCGGCTGACTGCATCCCTGGGAGAGATGGAAATACAACAGGGAATGCTGCTGATGAATGAGAGTTTGAGGATAAAAGAAGAGGTTGCTGGTTTAAGAGCTGCGATTGGGGGCATCCGCATGCAAATTCACTGGTTGATGAACACCCGTCATCAGGTAGTTGATCAACGCCCTGTTGGGGGAGCTTCAAGCTCCAGTGGCCCACAAAGCTCATCTGCTCAGGGCGGTAACCTGAGCGGTGGTGGTGGTGCCCTTCCTAATATTAGGCGCATGACTGGTGAGTTTAGTTATCGCATATAGTCGCTAGAGGACTTGAAAGATAACAAGGAATAGCAGATCCGTCATCAAATGACAGGGTGAAACTTTAGATCTCTGTTTACTGTTTAGGGATTCTCTTCGCCACATCTCCCTCTATTGTTATGTATTTCTTTCTTTCGTGGGCTCTGCATTTTATGGGGTTTGGCGGTGTGCATGCGATGTTTCGTTTTTTCTTTCATTGGGATGGGTTTTGGGAATTGAAGACTGGCTGTCTCAACTAGCTTTTTGTCAAGGAGCAACGAGTGTTATGATTCTGTGCTCTGTTGGGCACAATATGATACTTTGCCATTAGTATTAGTTGCCGAGTGATGGCATATGATTAATTTGTTGGAGTCGTTGGTGCCGCTCTTGGTGTTTACGAGCGAACCTTCATAATTATTTAGACTATAGCGCTGCGTACAATTTAATTCGATAGAGAGTTACTAATCATGCCATAACGGTGAGAGTGTATAGGTAATTGTGATAGTCTACAGGTTGGCTTGTTTAAGGGAAATGGTAGCGAAGCAATGTCGTCACTGTTCGGTTCTGGGTTTCAGCAATGCTCAGTGGCTCGATTAGTCTTTGAAATGATATGTCCTGGAAGCGCATATCTTGATCATCCGTCGTCACTCGTGTGTTTCCTTCGGCCTTAGACGCGGGTCATGTCTGGTACCTGTGCTTGCTTGTGCGGTCACACTTATGTTGTGAAGATGGCCGCTTAATCGTTGTGTATGTAGCTCCTAGAGCAGCCGCCCATAGTTGAATGCCTCTTGTGATAAAAGTAATCTAGGTATGGGGGTTTTGGAATACTGGGGGTGATACGAGCCGGCTGGTTGAGCATATCTTGCATGTAGGTTACATACGTTGGAGTTTGTTCCATAATGCCACAATGCCATAAGAGCTTGAATAATTGGACCATGAGTTACGCCAGATAGTCCAAAATTTCCTCCTCTGAAGGGGCCGCGAGATGCGCCCAAAGGCCTACTCTGAAGGACGAATGGTCGCGTTCTTACGGCATACTGCATTCCCTACCAATCTTGCCCCCGCTTCTTTGGCAATTTTCTCTCGAGCCCTATTTCCATCTCAAAATTCCTCAGTGATTCTCGGCAAACCCCAATGAGACATTTTATAAATCGGATATTCTCCAGTGTCTCTAATTTCTTGTCGGGGTTTGGTCTTCGAGTGACTTCTGATGATTATACCTGAAGCTGTGTTTGATGGGAGAAGAGCTTGAAATGAAACACGAACGATAGGACTTTTTTGTATCATACTCAACTACATTAACCTGCCCTCTACTGCTGGGATAGCTGCACTTTCAGGAGGGAATGCCTCCGGCTCAGTCACAGCTTGTATGATCCGACTGCTGCTGATACTGGCTCAGTTTGAGTTTAGTTTCGGATTACTGTCATATCATGCTAGCCCTACCGACTCGTTAGAGATCGCTAAGGGAAAAATGGCCCTATCAAACCCAGTTGAGCCTTGGGCAGAGAGCTGGGGACGTCAAACTATTGACAGAATTTTCATACTATGATAATAAATTATTATGATAATGTGCCTCATAGCCGGGTAACTGACGATCAGTTCCACGGTACCAGCGGATGGGTGCTGCAGGTGGGCCCAACAAAATTGGCATATATCTGATATCACAAGCGATAATAAATGGGGGATACATAGGAAAATTTGAGAAATGGTACTGGTATATTGGGGTATAAGCCATCCTATATGGTGGCTGTGAAAGGGGTTTTGTTTTTTGTCATATCAGAAAAATTGGTCACGGGCGGAATCCCGAATGACCTATTTGGGCCAAATTATAGAATATTCAGTACCGGTACTGCGCTATGGTATTTTTAGCCATGGGAAGTTGGCTCTTACAGGAAATTGTCTTCCCACCAATAGGATTGGATGTGCGTTCCTGATGTCTGTGGAGAATGAGTTGTTGCTAGGTGGAGTCGGGCGGAAAATAGGGGAAGGTATACACAAGTTACTTATCGACTGGAGGTTGCTTGTTTATGAGCCCAAGGGATCTGAGCAACAACTTGACCCCAACTCCGCCTCCAGTCGTCAACACCCCCACTAGAAGCCACCCTGAGACCTGATACCCCTCCTCTTTTTCCTCCTCAACGGCGACGCCTGTACCCTGCGTCTCTCGTCCTCATCGACGGAAGCTTTCTTCGTGGTTACGTTTATTTTGGTGGGGTCCTTCTTTTCGCCAACTGTTTTTTTCTTCCCCTTCTGTTCTCAAGAACTTTTTCTCTTCACCTTTCTTTGTTTGAGCAAGAGGCAGAGTCGCAACAACGAACTCCTGTAGTTGAGCGGGGAGCGGAATTCGTCATTAGGCTGGCACCCTTTCTCACAAAATACACTCTGTGACGCTTTGGCATCCCTCCGCTCGACGTTGGAACATCCCTGGTCGACCCACTCGAGCTTGATCACAACTAACTCGGGAACTTCAGAATCGCCAATCCTTTGTTTTCACAGACATGGCCGATAAACTTCTTCAAGATGTCTATCGTAAGATAGAGAGGGAGAAGGTCCTCATAAACGGCGCTCGGGCTATGCGTCAATCCACCGACAACGCTGCTGTCCAACAGAGGCTGGACAATCAGATACGGGAATCGCAGCGAAACTTGAGTTATCTGGAGGGACGGTACGGTGAATTACAAAATATGGTGATCACTAGTGGGGTGGGCGATATGCACGTTAATGACGGAGGTGCGCAAGCTTTCCTTTAGAGTTTAGGGAGTAATGCTTATCAATAGATGAAGGTGGGTATGGAGGGGGATACCAAAACCCCCAGATGCTACCTCCCAATAAGCCGTTTGCCCAGGGCCCGGGGGGATCTGCGCAGCCAAAGACGAAACCAAATTACTCTAAACTTGGTATGATATTCATTTTGGCCCATTGGGCGCTTTGGTTTATTGATGGTTTGTTTTAGATTTAATCAAATATGATACCCCACATCTTGGTCCGAGAATTCAGTTGATGCTGTCGCAGCTCGAGTTTAAGCTCAGTGTTGAAAAACAGTATAAGGAGGGTATCGAGAAGATGATTAAACTGTACCAAATGGAAGGGGATCGCAAGAGTAGACAGGACGCAGAGAGCAAACATACAGACAGTGGGCAAAAAATCCAATTGTTGAAACAGGCCCTGAAGAGATATGAGGATCTCCACGTCGATATGGACTTTGGGGATGAGGCGGACGGTAGGCTTTAAGCTGTTTTTTCTTCTTCGGATTGGAATGAGCGGGGCCTGACTTTAATAGATGACAGCATAAACTCCCCTAATATTCGACGCCCGTTGACCGGCCGCCTCGCTATTCGTGTTTTGGCGGTAAAAGATGTAGACCATGCCACCACATCACGCTTCGCTCGAGGCCCAGAAACGTTTGTCATTATCAAGGTTGAGGATGTTGCCCGTGTTCGCACCAAGTCTACTAGGAACGACAAGTGGCTAGATGAAGCTCACGATATCGACGTTGATAAAGCCAACGAAATTGAAATGACAGTCTACGATAAACCTGGGGATAATCATATGCCAATAGGTTTATTGTGGATAAGGATTTCTGATATTGCTGAAGAGCTAAGAAAGAAGAAGATTGAGCAGGAGATCTCGAGCTCTGGCTGGGTGAGTGCGGACAAAATGGCACACAGTGGGACTGGGCGACCTGGAGAGGGTGCCTACAACTACAGTCAAGGATTCGGTGGGCCGGCCGCCGCTGGGGGAGGTAATACTGGGATGTACGTCAATAATAGCGGACAAGCACAAGCACAGGGTGGGTCTGCGGGTATCGATGCATGGTTCGCTCTGGAGCCGGTCGGGCAAATTCACCTCAACCTCAACTTTGGTAAGCTTCTCATGTTGTCTAAGGCGATTCCGTCGCTAACTCTTTTCAGTCAAATATAACAGGAATAAGCGACCGCTCGATCTTGGACTGGGTCGTAAGGGAGCTGTTCGTGCTCGCAAGGAAGAGGTGCATGAAATGTATGGCCATAAGTTCGTGCAGCAGCAGTTTTACAACATCATGCGCTGTGCCCTTTGTACCGACTTCCTTAAGTATTCCGCCGGGATGCAGTGCTCAGACTGCAAGTATACTTGTCATAAGAAGTGCTACTCAAAAGTGGTCACGAAGTGTATTTCAAAGTCAAACGCCGAAACAGATCCCGAGGAAGAGAAGCTCAATCATCGTATCCCGCACAGGTTCGAACCAATGACCAATATGGGGGCAAACTGGTGTTGCCACTGCGGTTACATGCTGCCGGTTGGCAAGAAGAATGCAAGGAAGTGTACAGGTAATATCCACTTTGGGGGTTTGGGGGACTACCCTAGCTAATATTAGACAGAATGTGGTCTTACTTGTCACTCGCAGTGTGCTCACTTGGTTCCTGACTTCTGCGGAATGTCTATGGAGGTTGCCAATCAGATTCTGGGAGAGATAAAGAAGACCAAAAGACAGAGACCAAGTATGGCAGATCGTAATCTGAGAACTAACGTCCCGCCGGTTCCTTCATCGCCTTTGTCGGGACCCACTAGCGACTCTTACGTATCTCCTCTAGACCCCCGGAACTCCGTGCAGGGGGAGCCAGCTCAACTGTCACAGCGAACTCACTCTTATACTCCTTCGTCTCCGACTGCTGTAAATGCCGCTAACGCCGCGTATGGAACGGCGCCGTCACCAGCCCGCCCACAACAGCCTGCACCTTACTCCCCCGAACAGCGACCAAATCGTGTTCCGGACCCAACCGCGGTAGCAGCAGCAGCTCATGCTGGCCAACGCCCCCCTTCCACGGTCCAGAGCCAAGCCGGCTATCCTCCAAGACAGTCTGCTGATTTTTACCAGGGAGCCCCAATGTCGCCAACCCAACCCAAACATCATGCCAGTGAATTGCCAAATTCTCCGTCTCCATACCAACAAGGGCAGGGCTACGACAATCCCTACCAACAGCATCGTGCTTCCATACCGCAGCAGCCCCCTGCGGCGCCATCGAAAGTGCCGCCCGCTCCCTCCGGCTATGGACAGGCACAAACCACTCAGTACGATCAGAGGCAGTCGTATGGCCAACCCCCCCCGGCCCCGGCGAAGGTCGTACCTCCTGCTCATACCTCTGCTGCTGAAAAACAACCGCCGCCGCCCGCTCCTGAGCCACAACACGCGGTTAGCAGACCTACGAAGATTGGATTGGATCATTTCAATTTCCTTGCCGTTCTTGGAAAAGGTAATTTTGGGAAAGTCATGCTGGCAGAGACAAAAGCCTCTAAGAAGCTGTATGCTATCAAGGTTCTGAAGAAGGAGTTCATTATTGAGAATGATGAAGTTGAGAGTACGAGGTCGGAAAAGAGGGTGTTCTTAATTGCCAATAAGGAACGCCATCCCTTCTTACTGAACCTTCACGCTTGTTTCCAGACGGAGACTCGTGTTTACTTTGTCATGGAGTATATTAGCGGAGGGGATTTGATGTTGCACATTCAGAGGGGGCCTTTCGGATCTAGGAGAGCGCAGTAGGTTACACCTCGAAACTTAATAGGGGTCAATGCTGACATGCAGAAGGTTTTATGCTGCAGAGGTTTGCTTGGCATTGAAGTACTTCCACGAGAACGGAGTGATCTATCGTGACTTGAAGCTCGATAACATTCTACTCACACTTGATGGGCACATTAAGATCGCCGATTATGGTCTTTGCAAGGAAGAGATGTGGTATGGATCTACCACAAGCACCTTTTGTGGTACTCCTGAGTTTATGGCCCCGGAGGTGATATCACTGCCTTCCGTTTTGACGGTGTCTTGTTTGCTGACTTTTGGGGCTAGATCCTTATGGATAAACGCTATGGCCGTGCTGTCGACTGGTGGGCGTTTGGTGTGTTGATATACCAGATGCTTCTTCAACAATCTCCCTTCCGCGGAGAAGACGAAGATGAAATTTATGATGCTATTCTTGCGGACGAGGCCCTATACCCTATTCACATGCCTCGTGATTCGGTGTCTATTTTGCAGAAGGTTTGTTGTTGTCTGGGTCTTGGATGAACGGTGTGCTTATATATAAATTAGCTTCTGACGAAGGAGCCCGAGTTGCGTCTTGGATCTGGGCCTACGGACGCGCAAGAGATTATGTCTCACCCATTTTTCGCCAATATCAATTGGGAGGACATCTATCACAAGCGCATCCCACCCCCTTTTAAACCCTCGATCCAATCTGCCACGGATACTTCCAATTTTGACCAGGAGTTTACCAGTGTCACCCCGGTGCTCACTCCCGTGCAGTCAGGTAAGCAATGTATCTCCCCACGCTTTGAAACAGACCACGTGCTAACCGCTTATATAGTGCTCACCCAGGCCATGCAAGAGGAATTCCGTGGCTTCTCCTATGTGCAAGATTTCTCTTAATTGTGGTTTCCTAGGGGCATTCGTTGTCATAAGGGGACCCGACCCGGATCCCCATTTTTCTACAAAGACAAAAGTCCATTCTGTTATTTTTTGCTCGTGCCTCCCCCCTTCCTTTCTTTTGCTTCTTCTGCCGGGCGTTATTTTTGTGTCTCGGGAAAGTCCCTGAACTTCCCCTCTCTCCTGGGGAGAACTTCTATGACAAATCTTGTTGGGGGAGCTAGAAACGTTTACCATGTAGCTGGTGGGGGTGAAATTGAAATTGAGATGAATTGTGAGGAAGCGGGGGGCGCACTTCGTGAGTGAATGGGAAACGGCACGAGGGATGCTTTCTTTCTCTTGTTCTCGTTATATTAAATCCTACTGTATCTCGTTTCTATAACTTGTATGGGGGGGGTAGAGTTTCTTTTACCCTCTCTTCTCATTACAGCTGTAGCAATCTCACTTATTTGCACATATTCATATTGGATGGATAAGCGTGGTGTGATATGAACGTTCTTATGTACCGGTACCCAAAGTACCATGTTATAAAAAGTGACGATCCGATACTTGGCGCCGGTGAGCGAGTGATACCGTATCCACCTACACGAGGACTTTCACATTGATTTACGGAATCAATCCACCTGCCCATCTAGGGCTCGCCAGAATAAACCTGATAATATGATAACATAATGGGTAGACTAGATAGATAGATAGATAGATAGACAACCAAACTGAAAACTACCATGGGCCGAGTTGAGTGAAGGTGAGAGATATCTGCTGTGGTGATATTACGTTTGTAGAGATAGATAGATAGATAGATAAAGAAAAGGGAGGAAGAAAGAAAGAAGGGAAGAAAGAAAGACAGTGGTTAGTAGCGAAGGTGTGTAAGTGAGTAACTAAGTAAGTGTACATTCCCTTTCTCTCTCTATCTGCACGTCCGTCCACTTCCTTCCTTCCTTCCTTTTTGCGCCAGGCATACAGTACTCAAACAGAAAGGAGGGGAGGGGGGCGGAAGAAGGGGAAGGGAGAAGGGGAATGACAGTGGAATAAGCGCCAATATAGTACGGCGCAGTGCGTTGTGCCAGTAATAATGATATATCCAAAAGAAAAGCAAGAAAACACCAACCTTGATACCGCGGGTATCGTGCCCCCCAGAGACGTAGTGCTACTACGGCATCACCGCCACTACCACCACCCCACTGCGGTGTCATATATGGTGGTAGCACTTTCCATCCCTTTCCAGCCCCCGCGGATTCCAAATTCCAAATCCAAACGCCAACACCATCAAAGCCTCCCTCATCCTCATCCTCCCCCACCGGCGCAAAAAAAAGCAAAGCAAAAAGAAGGAAAGAGATACGCTATATAAAAAAAGGGCACGGCCACCCGCTAGTGATGTGATACTGATACCGGATATGCCAAAGGGTAGATAGAATTACGCATCCTCATCATCATTCTCGGCCCCGCTCTTCCTCCTCCCCTTTGCTTGCCAGGGCTCTACTTGCCCAGTCTTCCAACCCCTCTCTACTCCACGGTCTCTATAAAAGTCCACTCGTTCTAGTTCGTCGTCTCTGGCTGCAATTACTAGCAGTGCGATCTGGAACCCCCGCCACCAAAGCCACTGTTAGTCTTACCCATGCGCAACATAAGAGAGGAAAAATGGGGGGGAACATACGGAAATAGCGTTCCAGAAATCCGTGTTGGCCTCTGAAAAGTCTACTACCAGCATAGTCCTTGTAGGCGCCTTCTCGTCGCGGGCATTTAGGGTGATTAGTGCCGCGACACAGCCGGCGACTGCGAGGCCATAGACTGTGGATGATGAGGTTTCTGGTCGGGGGTGGCCGGTTGAGAGGAGGTGGGAGTCTTGGGATCGGAGGGCTTTGGCTATCTCGCGGAGTTTCTGACTCGGTTAGTATATATTGGAGAAGTGATAGAGAGGGGGAATGTATACCTTGTCCATGCGATTCTCGCAGTGGGCAGGGTCTTTGCCCTGGGAGGAGGATATTGCTATTAAGGGGTGGATTTCGAAGCCGGCTTTTGTATTTGTTAGGATTAATACTAGAGCGGTGGGGATCCGGGGGACTGACCCATTTTAGCGTCATCAACAGACCATTGAATATACTTCCTCAGGCTAGAAACGATCTTTGCTTCAGCATCGTGCTTCCCCTCCAATTTCCCGCGGACAAACCCGCCTAAATTAACCAGTGTCTGGAACGCCGTTGTGGCGTTGAACGTCCCGTCTAACGTGACCGATTCGATGTATGCCGGGTCGTCTGCAGCAGTGAATAGATGGTCTGGCATTGTGGAGAAGTCCACTTGCCAGTGCGCTGGCATTAAAGGTTCCAACCCGCGCTTCTGTATACGTTGGAATAGCGCTGCCTCCTGAAGGCTGAACCCATCGTGCAGCAGCTCTGCAAAGTCTTCTGCGTCCTCGGCCGACCTGCCGGAATCCCCTGTCCCCTCGCGATGGGGGCGGTCGGGCTCTGGCGCTGGTAGCGATAATCGCGGGCGTCTCTTTGCGACGGGTAGGCTAATCGTTGGCGGGGAAGCCTCGGGCTTGGTATCTTTATCATAAGTAGCGGTAGCAGCTTTTCCAAGAGCAGAAGTCGGCGCAGGGGTAACCGAAGGCGCAGGTGTGAGTCTTCCAGTGACCAAACTATTACTGCTCAAGTCCGGGATCTCAGAGCTCAAGCGCCGGGATCGGATCAGAGGGGATCGGCCGGGAGAGGCTTGAACTGAGGAACTGCGCGCTTTCTTGCGCGGGGAAAATACATCTTCTGACCTGATGCTCGAGGAGGAGCGGGGTCGTTTTGAGGAGACTGCGGGTCTGGGGATAGACATCGCTCGCTCGCTTGTTCTCCTGTTTGTTTTTATTGTCTGCCTTTTCGGGTTTAATGGGGGGAGGGGGGTGAATTCGAACGATACAGAGGGGCAGGGGGCGCAGTGGGTGGAGGAGAATTGCTGCGATGGGTGGGTGGGTGAATGCGGTTGATGAGTGGGTTTTCGGCCGGGTTCAGCCAACTAACGGGTTTTGCGTGGGGGAAACTTTAAGAGGTAGAGTTAGGCTCGAAAAAAAGGGACGGGGATAACAATTGATTTATGTACCCTTGTGAACATACTATAACCTAGTAAATGGGAACGAAAAACAAATGCCAGAGCTGCAGGTACAATAGCTATAGTAGCTCCGTGGCGTCCCAATTCCGATCGCATGAATGAAGTACGGTAACAGCGAACACAAATAGATCAAGGAAAGCAATTGCTGTTCCCGCAGTTTGGCCCATCGGTTCGATGTTTCCTCCTCCCCTTCTCTGCCTCCGGCAATGGTCTTCCGAAGGAGGAAGAACAGCATATATTGGAGCACTTCTGACGTGGCTTTCACTGTGCGGCCCAATTATCGATAGCGCTGGCCCCTGCCAAGGGGTATGCCAGCGAACCGAAGCCCCCGCCGTTCGGGCCATGTGCATTGTGCTCTGAATTAGACGAGACGTTCCAGCGTTTGAGGATCGGCGGATGGGGTTTGGTTGTCCAGCCCTAAACGGGATGCCGCACTTTAGATAGACCATGGATCTGATCTATAAATGAGGGGTTGTTTCATTTGACGCAGTGCTTGAGCCACGGATGGGGTTCGATTCGATTTAGGGCATTCGTGGTGATGGGCTTTAATAGGTTTGTTGGTGGTAAAGCTGTTCTGTGCTGTGCGGGCAATGATGTTTGTGCTCAGGTATGACGTATCACCATGTTTGAATATCGTGAGGTAGCAGGTGAGGCTCTCGGTTCACTCTCGGTTCACTGAGCGATTTCTCTGGATATTGAGCTAGATTTCTGTAATCCAGAGCATTCGGGGCTCGCCCCCCTATTCCGGGGACTGCTGCACTTGATGTAGACTGAAGCTCGGTTGCTCCATAGGACCATAGTAGATGATAGAAAGGCCTCCTCCTTGGCAAGGTAGGGCGGTCAAACAAAGGAAACAAGCACGGAAACCAGGAAAAATAGGGGTTGGCAAAGAAGGGACAACCACCGCAAGAGTAGGAGTATGGGTACCGTGATGATGTACAGTCCCGTACACGATATTGTATATTGATTACATCGAGGTCAAGTGTCTAGTGTCCTGGAAAGTATCATTGTTACAGGAAATCAGGAGGGTGTTCTCCCCGGTAGAGCGGGCCTCCCAAATCAATTCTGATTACATAAATCGAACTTGTCGGATTGTAATACCGGTAACCTGTAAGCGTATAATCACTTGGCGATACGGGTACCTGGGTTTCCGATATCCATAACGCTTTCTGCCTCCAACGTGTCCCGGGAGTTTGCCTTTTCATGCTTTGTCGAGCGTGACAGCAGGTCGGCCAGAGCACACTCGAGCGTGACCATCTTATCGAACCTACGGTATCAGGCTAATGCGCAAGCGCTACTATCGGTACTACCGTATGATGCATCACGGTATCTCAGTAACCTGAAATACTGTAAAAATCCGTATCATCCGCTATCTCCGTAGCAGGGGTTAATCTATGGTCCACCAACGATAGGTTTAGTAGGTTACCAGAATTGCGAATAACAGTTAATGAGATCCAACACACTCGGAACGCTCAGCACACTCGGGCTCTACCGTGGGAAGAAAACACTAATCCCTCTTGGATGTTTCTGTCAGATAGTGGATTATATGGATTCTTACGGTGCGGGTTCGAGTACGGTCTGCTTACCCCGTCCGGCCTTCTCCATTGCTTTACATGCGGGGCCGGTGCTCGGATACTTGGGTATGGTACCAGTACTTGAGTACCATACTGTACGTAGTCGATATGTGGAGATTACTGCCAGGAAGGAACCCACAGCACGGCCCAGGAAAGTGACAAAGCGTGACCACACCCCACACACATGCTTTTCAGTTATTATTGTGAAACAAGGGCTCAGGCCCGTCCCTCCCCACCTCGGAGAAATCAATCATCAGATCTCGGGGGAAAATAGTGTTCTTACGTGAGAAGTGAGCATGGGTCGGATTGCTGATGGATCGTCCTCGGGTTGATGATGTTGGGGCCTGGGTTTGCTTACCTGGTGAATCCACCCTTACGTACTACCGCCTGTCGTTTTTGACTTTATCGAGTGACTTTTGATTCGACGAGGGGAGTCGGGTGTAACTCGAGGCTTGATGATGATGGTGATGATGATGAGAGTGACGCCGATATTCGGAGAAGGGGAGGCCAAACCCGGTAACTTAGTGCTTTTCTGTGAGAAACATTTTCTATTTTTACTTGTATTGTTACGGGATTCACCACCTGCGTCAACGGCACCGTGCGTTTACTGTCACTCAATCATCAATCATCGATGTACCGGTACTCCCTGGGTGTGCCTTGTCAGGAGGAGGAGGAATGGCAACGGGGGCGCATTCCTATGATAGTCATATTATGTACAGGCACTGTTTACCACACTGTACTCGGATACTTTGGTAATAAAAACCCAGGCCATCGCTTCCTTAGTTTCGCTGAACTAGCGACTATTGTAGCATCCAGCCAGCCAGCCAGCGTCAGAGCTACTGTACCAGTTCCACAAAAGTACCATACTCGAGAGCTCTTGTTAAACGGCTCATGTTGGGCATAGTCCACTTCTACCGAACTCACCAGCAACTTGAACTGCTATCATATCATTTTTAAAGCCCCCCCCTCCTCTTCTCGGGACCGACGGACTTACGGTGCGTAAATTAACATACTGGTAGTATAAGGATGTCCCTTCCGCTCCCCTTCTTCAAGACCAAGTTCGAAGACAAGCACATTGTCGATCAAAAGTTCTACATGGCGAAACACAACGAGGAGAACAGGGACATAATGCTATTCGCGAACGAAGTTCACGAGAAGCCCAATAATAGTGGGCCCGGAAAGACGGCAGCGATGGCGATGCCATCGCTGGTATCTGCTCCTCCACCACGCGAGTCGACTGTAGCTTGCGTGGAGAATGGGGGGCAGAATAAGAAGGGGAATAAAGGGAAGGTGCTATCCAAGGAGGAAGAACAGGTACGCTCCCCCCTCCATTCCATTCACTAACAACTTCCTAACAATTCCGCAACCAGCGTCTCCTCTTTGAGTCCGCCTCCTACCGCCTCAACGGGAACCGCCTCTTTAACACATCACACTACCTCGCAGCGCTGGACGCATACCTCCTCGCACTCTCCCGCTGTCCACAAACTCTAAAGCTCGAGCGGGCAACTATATACCATAACATTGCCGCTACGCAGATGAAATTGAGAAGCTACAATGAGGCCGTCAAAGCCGCGAGTAAAGCTCTGGACCTCCGCCCTGGGTGGGGGAAAGCGCTCTATAGGCGGGCAAAGGCGAGGGAGGGGATGGGAGGATGGGCTGGGCTAGTGGGGGCTTACGACGACTATGTACAAGTTCTGGAGGATGAGGTGGATGGGGTTGTGGAGGGGGTGGGGAAGGGCGAGCTGGAGGCGGTTAAGGAGAAGATTAAGTGGTTGCCCGACAGGATTAAGACTGTTAGGGAGAAAGAGGTTGAGGGGGTTGTTGGAGCGATGGGGGGGTTGAAGCCTTGACGATCTTGTCTCTGATAATTGGCAAGAGAAGGCTTTCCTTTGGGGTTTGGGGAGTTTTTTTGTTTTATGGAATTTGTTTTGTTCTAGGATTTTTGGATTGAAAATTTCTTTTTGCTTTGGAGGCTGGCTCTGTTATTTATCGTGTTTTTAGTTTGGTATTTACGTCTGAATATCTTGAGAATTGCGCATGTTCTGACCTCTTGTTATTTAAAAAGCTTCCCTCGAGCGACCACAGATTATGACTCCAAGCTCTTCGCTCCGGGGAAACGTTATCGCGCATCTGTCATCCTCCGCCCAGCCAAGCCGACAACCCCCGGCATTTCACCCGGACACCCGGGCGTACCTGCCTGACCGTCCATCTATCCCAAACAAACCGTGCTTACAGTGCCTTCCACTACCGCTTCATATTGCCCCCTACCGGTAACTTACACCCACAAACCAGTCCATCACCACCACCACTACAGAAACACAAAGAATGGACCTACTCCGCACCGCAGTCCACTCGACCTTCAACTCAAAATCCCGCTTCCCACTATGGCTCCTCCCGCCCCTCCTGTTAATAGACGCCGTCTTCTGCATAATAATTATTTTAAAAGTCCCCTGTAAGTATCAGCTATTATTGACCTATATGTGACCTCTGCTCTGGCATGGCAGGGCCAGCTGGCTGACAAATTGGGGGGTAGATACTGAAATCGACTGGAATGCCTACATGGAACAAGTCTCGCAATACCGTGCCGGGGAACGGGATTACGCCATGATTAAGGGCGGGACGGGGCCGTTGGTATACCCCGCTGGGCACGTTTACATATATAATTACCTGTACGAGATCACACGGGGTGGAGTGGATGTGGGTTTGGGGCAGTGGGTGTTTATGGGGGTCTATTTGGTGACAGTGGGGGTTGTGGGGTTGTGTTATCGGGAGGCTAGGGTATTCTTTCTTCCTCCCTTGGTTATGGTCTTAAAGGTGTGTTGATGATGGTGGGCTAACGGGGTGGGCAGGCTCCTCCGTATTTACTGCCGTTCTTGATACTTTCCAAACGGTTGCATAGCATTTACATGCTCCGGCTTTTCAATGATCCGTTTTCGATATTGCTTCTGTTTTTGGCAGTGTTCGCATGGCAAAAGAAGATGTGGACAATAGGCAGTTTGGCATATTCTTTGAGTGTGGGGGTTAAGATGAATACGCTGCTGGCATTACCAGCTATCGGGACTTTGTATTTATTGGCCCTTGGAAGGGATAAGGCTCTCCGACAGGCGGGGATTATGCTTCAGGTTCAGGTGTGTCTGTCTTCTCATCCGGAGGTGTTGGGGGGAATGGTGCTGATCGCCAGAAAGCTTCTACTCGCTACGCCGTTCCTTACAGGGTTTCCAAAGAGTTATCTTACCCGGGCATTCGAATTCACCCGACAATTCTTTTTCCAATGGACTGTAAACTGGAGATTTGTTGGCGAGGAGGTATTTCTCTCGAAGGGGTTCTCCTTAGGGCTCCTGGGATTACACGCTTGCCTCTTGCTATTCTTTCTAGCCACTCGGTGGTCAAAGTTTGTCTCCATTCCCCTCACTCCGACTAAACCACGGCTAACGTAACTAGGCCCTCGGACCGTTCCTTCCCCAGCTTCCTAAACCTCCTGATATCCCCCCAAGAAGGTCTCTCAGAGTACCAGATGAACCAGCGCGTAACCCCCAGGTTTGTCCTCACCACTATCCTTGGCGCGAACACAATCGGCATGCTCTGTGCTCGCAGCCTGCACTACCAGTTCTACTCATGGCTAGCCTGGGGCACCCCCTACCTTCTCTGGCGCAGCGGGTTCGGGCCCGGGTGGGTTACGGGACTCTGGGCTGCGCAGGAGTGGGCGTGGAATGTATACCCTAGCACAAACTTGAGTTCGGGCACGGTGGTAGGTGTTCTCGCGGCGATGATATTGGGGGTTTGGTGGGGGGGTAGGAATAAGGACGAGGAGGAATTGTTTGTGGGTGAGCCCCGGAGGGGAAAGAAGGGCGAGGGGAAGAAGAGGAGCCAGAAAAAATTCGTCTGAATATATCATAATACCTTTTTGAGTTTAAGAGTTTGAGCATGGTGGGTACTTGTAATGTATTATATTAGTACTAGTACTATACATGAGGGTGATGATAAATAACGTTGAACTAACACAAACTTTTGAGAAGCAAGGAAAGGAAGAGAGAAGAAAGGATATTGATATGTAAGTATCACTTTGACTCCCCGTCATCGTCTGAACTTGGTGGCATCTTCCCGATAACCGATTCTTCCTGCCCCTCGTCTGTCTCGTCCTCGCTTTCATACCCAATAGTAAAATGCTTCGGCCTATCCAGTCATCCCCACATTAGCCCCTCCTCCTTCCCCATCAACCCCTAGGAGAAGATGAAAACTTGCCAATACCCCATTCCCATCCACCCCTTCTCCCCCCTAACCACAACCTTAATCTCTCCCCCAACCTTCCCCCCCTCTCCGCCACCGAACCCCTCCGTATCAACCAAGACGAAGCGGTTCCTGCGAACCCACACCACGCTGCGGTACATCTTCGGCAACTCTACTAGGAGCTCCAGCCCATTCGGGGACTCCACGCGGTACAAGTGCTTGCCGGTGTTTTCAAGGACGCGCGCTATGAACTGCGTCTCAGGGAGTGGGGCTGGAGGCGGAGTCGTTGTTAAGGTGTCGAGGGTGGTTAGCAGGGTGGGCGGGGGGCGATGGCGGCGGCGGGGCATTCCGGTTTGGTGACGGGGGGGGGGGGGGGGGGGTTTGGGGTGGGGTATGGTTTTTTGGGA